>ENA-OWPI01002241-OWPI01002241.1-marine-metagenome-genome-assembly--contig:-NODE-2241-length-18493-cov-19.225185_pt1 | contig 18493 bp, 15 predicted proteins | sample MGYA00238138_ERZ651775 | MGnify/ENA primary metagenome ERZ651775 (study PRJEB26906, sample SAMN06265043) | marine metagenome | isolation source: Helgoland LTER site | place: Germany:Helgoland, sampling...
AAATCATCCAATGCCAGCGTTGTTATGATCTCGACAACCGCCGCTTTGGAGCACTTCATGAATGCTGGCCCATACAACGCAATGAAAGCCGGTTTGCTGAACTATTCTGGCGCGCTGTCTCAGGAACTTGGCGCGAAAGGCGTTCGGGTTAATGCCATTAGCCCAGGACCTGTTTTTATTGAAGGCGGTTCATGGGACAAGATAAAGCAGGGCATGACGGCTTTTTATGACTCCACATTGGCAACTATTCCGCTTGGCCGCATGGGCACAGCTGAAGAGATCGCAGCACAAGCCGCGCTCCTGATCAGCCCACTCGGCGGTTTTACGACCGGGACCAATGTCGTCATTGATGGCGGCATGACCAAGCGGATTCAATACTAGACCAATCGGAGTTATCCCATGTCAGAAACAGCCATTAAGGCCTATCTGGTTGCCGCAGGCGACTATCATGATATTGATTATGCCCGACTAGAGCTGCTTAAGCTTTTGGCCGAGCACCCATCAGTCCGCACGACAGTCGCCAGTGATTACAGTGACAGTGAGGCCATCGCAGCAAGCGATTTCCTGATTTCTTATACCTGTAATCTCATCCCCACCGAAGCCGAGCAAGTTGCGCTAAAAAGCTTTGTGGAAAACGGCGGCAAATGGTTCGCGCTGCATGGGACCAACTCCATCCTTGAATTCACCGAGAACGGCGTGGCCTGTCCTGAGGTTGCGCCAGTTTTCATGGAAACGCTCGGCTCGCAGTTCATGGCACATCCTCCGATTCAGCCCTTTACCGTTAAGATCTCGAATCCAGATCACCCCCTTGTTGCCGGCATTAATGAATTCGAAACCGATGATGAGTTATATCTTTGCAAGCAATTGGCAGATCACGACATGTTGCTGCATACCGAGTTCACGGGTGAGGCGACTGGCTTTGTCAATGCCGATTGGCCGGACAACGCCCCGAGACCCATTTATTACCTGAGACCACTGGGCGATGGCGAAGTTCTTTATTTAAACTTGGGCCATTGTCGAGGCCATTACGACATGCAGCCGATGGTCCCGTTTTACCCCAATATCGAGCTCGGCTCCTGGGATAAACCGGAGTACTACGACCTTCTGCGGCGCGGCATTGCTTACTGTCAAGGTAACTAACCTATGAGCAAGCCTTTCCGTTTTGGCGTACAGAGCTTTCATGCAGAATCTGGCAAAGCCTGGGCAGATCAGGCTCAAAGAGCCGAGGCATTAGGCTACAACGCCTTTCATCTAGCCGACCATATTATCGGACCCGGCCCAGCACTCGAACGCACCAATCATCCTGTGCAGAGTTTAGCCGCCGTGCCTGCCATGGCTTATGCGGCGGCGGTTACCAAAGACATTAAAATTGGTTGCCGCGTTTTTTGTATCGACTACCACCTCCCGGTTGTCCTGATTAAAGAAGCAATGACGATTGATTTGCTCTCCAATGGCCGCCTTGAGCTCGGTTTAGGCGCGGGCTGGCTCGCTGATGAGTACCAGGCGATCGGACTCACGATGGATTCACCCGGCCGGCGCATTGATCGCTTGGAGCGGGTCGTCCAGGCCGCCAAGGCCTACAGCCAAAATAGCCTCGTTGACATCCACAATGAAGACATCGCTTGGCAGGAGTTTGAAGGCTTGCCGAAACCGGTAAGCCAGCCACATCCTCCGATCATGATCGGCGGCGGCTCACCCAGGGTGCTTCGTCTGGCCGGTCGAGAAGCCAACATTGTCAGCCTAAACTTTAATAATCGTAAAGGCGTTATTGGGCCCGATGGCATCAGTACCTCGACGGCCTCTGAGACGCTCAGAAAGATCCAATGGGTCAAGGAAGGGGCCGGCGAGCGGTTCGATCAACTTGAGCTTGAAATTGGCGCTTACTTTACCTTCGTCACGGACAATGCCCAACCGATCGTTGAGGGCTTTGCCCAGAATTTTGGCTCAACCCCAGAAGAGATGCGAAAGCACCCTCATGCCTTGTTCGGGTCCGTAACGGAAATCTGTGATGAACTCGAAGCCCGACGGGAACAATATGGCATTTCCTACATCACTGTGGGTGAAACCAATATGGAGAGTTTTGCACCGGTGGTTGCCGCTTTACAGGGGCGATAAAACCCGTTGGCACTTTTTTATAACCATTGAGAAACAACCCTTGCCCCGACGATAAGCTCGCGCACGAACACAGATAAACAGAGTAATAGACAACCTTCATTTTCTAACATTCAACACCTTGATCCCATTAGGAGCGTTTATGAGTCTGCAAGGAAAAACGGCTGTCGTCATCGGCGCCTCTGGTCAACACAATTTTGGCGTCGCCATTGCTAAGCGCCTCGCTCAAAACGGCGCAAAGGTCGTGGTTTCGGGTCGACGACTGGAACCGCTTCAAGCTTTAGCCAAGGAGATTGATGGCCTGGCAATCGCCTGCGACATGAGCGACGCCGCCTCAATTGAAGCGTTATTTTCCGCAGCAAAAGCGCAAACAGGGCGGGTTGATATCGCAATCAACAGCGCGGGCGGACTCGCCGCAAGCCCGATCGCAATGCTCACCCCAGAACAGATTCAACCCACATTAGACGTGAGCTTTATCGGCGCCCTGCTATGCTTTCGCTACGCCGCAGAGGCCATGACCGACGGCGGCTCGATTATCACCATCTCCTCCCTAACCGCGCGACTACCAGGGCCAGCATTGAGCGTCTATGCTGCAGCCAGAGCCGGTATCGACTATGCGATCAAAGTGGCCGCCTTGGAATATGGGCCGAAAAAGATTCGTTTCAACAGCATTGCGGCCGGTTTAATTCAGACGGATATGACTGATGCCATGTTTACCGCAGGCGATTCCGAGGCGCGTTTTATTCCCCATATCCCCGCGGGTCGCATGGGCACCATCGACGACATTGCTCAAACCGCGCTTTGGTTAGCCGATGATGAAACGTCCGGCTTTATTAATGGCCAATTGATTGATGTGTCGGGCGGTCAACACAATGGCAAGCTGCCCTAAGGCCCAAGCCCACGCCCTAAACCTTCATCCTCGCCCTCAGGAGACAACGCCATGACCACCCTACTTGCCCATATCACCATCAAGCCTGGCTGCGAGGCCGAGTTTGAACGCATCATGGCGTTTATGGTTGAAAGTACTTTATCCGTCGAAGACGGGGTGGTTCGGTACGAATATTTCAAGGGTCAAAAACCCAACTTCTATTATTGCCTGCTCAGCTTTAGAGACAAGTGGGCCTTTTATGATCATCAAAATTCTGATCATCATGAGGGCGTCGACTTTAGCGCCGTCATTGAATCGATCAGCCTCGAATACCTAGACCCGGTTGAAGGCGCTAACCCGCTTGCCAAAACCATTGATGCGCCCCTTGAGCCACACCATAGTGACGCGATGATTGAGGCGAGCAAACGTTACCCTTTAGCCATTGCCGACTGGTGGCTGCCGCGTCGATAAAAATATCCAACACGATGATGATGACTGAATAAACCTTAAGGAGCCGCTCATGACACCCATTGAAACTGTAGAAGCGTTTATCGAAGGCTGGAACCAAATGGATTGGGACACCGTCATTGGATTACTGGCTGATGACGTGGTTTACCACAACATCCCGATGGAAAAATTAGAAGGCAAGGCAGCGGCCGAGGCCTTCATACGCGGCATGCAAGCCGATGCCGTCGACTGGATCACGCTCAATATTGCCGCCAATGGCGCGGTTGTTTTAACTGAGCGCGTCGATAACTTCAAAATGAGTCAGGGTAAGGATGTGTCTGTGCCAGTCATGGGTACCTTTGAGATCGAGAACGGCAAAATAAAAGCTTGGCGGGATTACTTTGACCTCAATACCTTTGCCTCTCAGATGGCCTAGCCCCCCGACTCGATTAGGCAATCCCACGCTATTGCGCAAGATCGGCGCGGGTTAGCCCACCCATATCGAGCACTTCCTCATCAGGCCTCAACGAAGTTATTTTGACCGCCGAAAACTATCTTTCAATCTGAGATTGCCGCCCCTGCTTCCCTGTTAAATTGCGCTTGACAGACAGGCTAAACGACATCGACAATCGACGAACGCTTCTTTTTTTAACAAAAAGGGCGCGATCGCCAGATGCGCTATTTCCGCTGTTGCAACAGCGTCTTAGGCAGGCCGAAAACAAAGTTAACAACCGGCTTGGCGTAGATTCTTAAATAAAGAAATGGGGACTTTATGAACATAACTCGAAACCTAGCTTTAATCGCTGTCATGGGTGCATCAACGGTTGCACCCCTTACCCTCGCCGAGGAATCCAGTCGAAGTATGGAAGAGGTTGTTGTGACCTCTCGGCGGAAAGATGAATCCGTGCAGGATGTACCTTTGTCGGTTACCGCTTTCGGCGAAGAGGCCATTGAACAAATCAAACCCAACACCTTGCGCGACTTTGATGGCCTTGTGCCCAACGTCTACATCGGCATGAATACCGCAGGCCCGGGGGCAAGCGCCCTGTATATTAGAGGCGTCGGCTATGCTGATATTGAGAAAACCCAAAGCCCACAAGTCGGGGTGATTGTCGACGGTATTCAAATGGGTTCCAGCACTGGGCAGTTGATCGACGTTTTCGACGTTGAGTCCATCGAAATCAATCGCGGGCCACAGGGCGTGCTTTTTGGCAAGAACACGATTGGCGGCAACATTGTTGTGAACCGGGTGAAGCCGCAATTCAATGACTTTGGTGTCAAAGCCAGTGCTGAGATGGGCAACTACAACGGCAAGACGATGAAAGCCCGAGTCAACATCCCCTTAATCGACGATACCTTGGCCTTCAAATTTGGGGCTATCTCAAGAGAAAGGGATGGTTTCTATGACAATGTGAATTTAAACCGAACAGCCGGCGACATTGACTTTTCTTCGCAGACTGCAGCCCTTGCCTGGGCACCTAGCGATAGTGTCGAGATCAATTTAACGTATGACCATATCGGCGACCGTTCGCAAACCATGCCGCAAGACCCCCGTTTCGATGGGGACAATCGCTTTGTAAACCGCGCTGATAAAATCGAACCCACAAGCTATGAGGTAGACCAAATCGGCTTAAAAATTGACTGGGATATATCAGACACCATGACGCTGCACTACGTTGGCGGCTCGGCTAATGGCCGCGATGTGGTTAACCAGGATTTCGACGGTGGCGATATCAATGGCGCGGCGATTCCCTTCGCGCAATTGCACACCTTGCGTGACCAAAAATACGATATGCAATCTCAGGAATTGCGGCTTGATATTGATGTCAACGAACAAGTCTCCGCCATGGTCGGCTATTACGACTTCGCCTCTGACCTTGCCTTTAGACAGGACACCAATAACATCTTGCAACTACCCAATGTTGCGATCGGGCTACCCGCAGAGGTACCGTGCGCTGCGGTTGGTTTCAGAAGTAATGCGACCCCTGGATTAGAAACCTTTTGTCAGTTCCCGAATGCGCGTAGTACCCAACTCGCGGGCGAGACGGTGGACTCCAAAGCCTGGTTCGGCTCGATTAGTTATCGGGCAACCGATGATTTCGAAGTCACGCTGGGCGCTCGATCAATCGACGAAAGTAAATCGGCTTATAACAGCTACACCGACTTCAGTTTCAATCCCGCAGATGGACGCGTTGCCAATCCGGTTTACGACGACGTATCGGCTGCCGGCTACAATGAGCATGATTTTAGAGGCTTAGCGAGCATCCCTGGCGCGTCTTATGAGACACCAGAAAAATCATGGTCTGAAACGATTATTACAGCCTCTGCGAGTTATCGAATTTCCGATCAGTCCTTGGCCTACGCAAGCTACTCAGAGGGGTTTAGAAGTGGCGGCTTTAGCATTCGAAATGCCTCGGGCCCAGACCGAGCAGGCTATGACCCAGAAACCGCTGATCAATTCGAAATTGGGGTTAAGAATGACTTCTTGGATAACCGTCTCAGAGTCAATCTCGCCTACTACGTCTTAAACCGAGAAGGCGCGCAGTTTTCTTCAATCATCACCCTCCCACCCGGTTCCATTCCAGGCACCACGACTTACATTAATAATGGTGGCGAAAGCGAATCTAAGGGCGTCGAGATCGAAGGTCAGTGGTTCATGAACGATAATCTCCGTCTGATCTTCAACTACGGTACGATCGACGTCGAAAACAGTGCCTTCACACTCGCATGCGAACTCGTGGATGGATGCGTCACTGCTGTCGTGGGGGAACTTGACCCATCTGGCACGCTGCGAAACCTTGGCGGCGGCTCTGACTCGCGCCAGCCCGAAGATAGCTTATCGATCAGCCTGGCGTTTGATCAAGAAATGGGCGGCGGACTATTTGGCGCAAATGTTGGGTACAAGACTGTCGGCGACTTTTTACTGGTTAATACCGGCGGCGGTGCTGACCAAAGACTCTACGAGGGTGGCTATTCCCAAGTCGATGCTCGCATCAGTTACAGTTTTGAAACCAGCGGGGGCGATCAATGGTCCATTACAGCCTTTGGTAAGAACCTAACCGATGAGGCGTTCAAGGAACATGCGTTGTTCTTAGGAGGACCAACAACGGGTTTCCAGGGCTGGGGCGCCCCGCGCACTTACGCGCTTGAGCTTGTTTGGAATCATTAACGTCTGGCGCGATCAAAAAGCAGGCTCAGGCCTGCTTTTTTTTGCCTAACGCTTAGGGCCATTGAGACCAACACGAGCGAATTCCAGTGCAAAATCTCTGGGGATTTCCGCTATTAAAGCTCGCCTCACAAAAATAATAAAAAAATCAGCATTGACTGTTTTTAGTGATGTTCGCTACTCTTGGGGAACGGTCGAACACCTTACATTTTGCTTCGTTCCACGGAATACTGAAGCATTCGCAGCCAAGTCTGTCCAGGAGACGCCATTATGAGCAAAACCACGCACAAGACTTTTTGTCGATTTTGTCATGCCTACTGCGCCATTGAAGTCGATGTCGAAGATGGCAAACCCATTACAGTACGCGGCGATGCCTCAGACCCGGTCTATGGCGGCTATACCTGCATCAAAGGCCGTCAACTACCAGAGCAACACACAACGCCGAAGGGCGTTCGCGAAACACTCAAGCGACAAGCAAGCGGTGATTTCGAGCCCATCTCAGTTCACACAGCAATGGATGAAATCGCCGAAAAAATCCAGCAGCTTATTGCGCAATATGGTCCTCGAAGTGTCGCGACCTATGTCGGATCCTTCGGCTACCAAAATTCTGCAGCAATCCATGTAGCGAAGGCCTGGCATCAGAGCGTTGGCTCGCCAAGTTATTACACCTCAGTCACCATCGATCAGCCCAGTCGAAAAATCGCGCAATCACAATTTGGCACTTGGTCGGGCGGCACGCATGCTTTTACCGGCGCCGATGTCTGCATGATGATCGGCAACAACCCCGTGGTTTCGATGTATACCCAGTTTGGCGGCCCGCCACCGTTTAGCCCCTATGCCCGAATCCGAGACGAAATGAAACGCGGCATGAAAGTCATCGTGGCGGACCCTCGTCAGAGTGAGGTTGCAAACAGAGCGACCTTGCACCTACAGGTTACGCCCGCTGAAGACCCAACCTTACTCTCAGCGATGATTCGCTATATCGTGAAAGAGAATCTGCATGATGCCGCCTTCTGCGCTGAGCACGTCGACAACTTTGCCGAATTCACGGCCCTGGTTGAACCCTTTACGCCGGACTACGCTGCCAAGCGCTGCGGGGTTCCAGCGGCCGACATCATTCAAGCGGCGCAGATTTTCGGTGAAGCAAAACGGGGCGTCGCCGTCAGCGGCACTGGACCCAACATGTCGCCCCGCTCAATCCTCACGATGCATCTGATTGGCGTTCTGAACACCCTGTGTGGCCGGGTCAACCGAGTGGGTGAACGCGTGGCAAACCCAGGCGTTTTACAGCCTGCTCGTCCGCGTTACGCCGAAGTCATCGGCCCAGAGCACGCCTACGGCAAAGGGCCCTGGTCACGGGTTAGAGGCTTGGGTGAAATTTTAGGCGAGATGCCAACCGCGACGCTCAGCGATGAGATCTTGCTGGAAGGCGAGGGTCAAATCAAAGCGCTGATCTGTCTGGGTGGCAACCCCGTCGTTGCTTTTCCGGATCAAGACAAAACGGTTCGCGCAATGCAAAAGCTCGAGCTTTTGGTTTGTGTTGATCTGTACCGTTCGGCCACAGCGAAATTGGCGGATTACATCATTGCACCAACACTCAGCCTTGAGCGAGACGATGTGACCATGCTAACCGACACTTGGTATGACGAGCCTTACTGTCATTACACTCGGGCTGTTCTACCCAAAAACCCAGAGAGCCTCGAAGAATGGGAAGTCTATTGGGAGCTCTCTCACCGCACGGGCGTCCCACTGACGTTGCCAGGTGGCACACTTGACCCAACCACGCGCCCGAGTAAATTCGATGTACTCGCGCTGCTCATGCCGGACGCCCAAATCCCGCTTAAAGACATTGCTGAGATCGGACAGGGCCATATTTTTGAGTCCGTGCAGGTTAAAGTTGAGCCGTCCAGAGCCGGCCAAACCGACCGGTTCCAATTATTGCCAACGGATATCGCCGAGCAGTTACAAACCGTTGCAGCCGAGACTGACTGGCAGCAACAAGGCAATGTCGATGACGGCGCGACCTACTCGCACTTGTTAATCAGCCGGCGCCTTAAACACGTTTACAATTCCTCAGGTCAACAACTCGACGCGTTGAAGCAGAAAGGCACAACCAATCCTGCTTATATGCACCCATCGGATTTGTCAGCGGCAGGACTGACGAGCGGTCAGTTGATCGAAGTCACCTCCGCTGCCGGCGCCCTCATTGGCGTTGTGGAAGGCGCCGCCGATATCAAGCCAGGGGTAATTTCCATGGCCCATGCTTGGGGCGATCTGCCCGACAATGGCGGCGAAGTTAGAACCCAAGGCTCGAGCACCAATCGACTCGTTGATGATGATCGAACCTTTGACTCAATTACCGGGATGCCGCGCATGAGCGCGATTCCTGTCAATATTCGTTTAGTGCAGGAGGCAATGGCCTAATATGACAAGTTTTGCTAAAACCATCGCCGCGGAGCGCCCGGAAGAGATCGCGCTCAGAGACCCCCGACAAGCCTTAACCTGGCTTGATGTAGACAACGTATTGAATCGTGCGGCCAACGCGATCAGACTCGCCGACACTGGCCCTGACCTGCGCATTGCCGTGTTTGCCGAAAATGGCGTTGAGACGGCGCTCGCCAATCTTGGCGGACTCATTGGCGGTGCTTCCGTTGTACCCATTAACTTTCACCTGACCGCGGAAGAAGTCGCCTATATCTTGTCAGACTCTGGCGCCAGAATGGTTTTCCTAGGCCCCGAAACCGCTGAACGCGGCCTAGAAGCTGCCGCCCTTGCAGGCATAGACCAAGTCATAGGCTGGCGATGCGAGATTCCTGGCCTTAAGAGCTGGTCCGAATGGCTCGCCGCAAGCTCTCCGGAGGAACCGGACACCAGTATTCCGCCAAGGCCCAATCTGCTTTACACCTCAGGCACCACGGGGCGTCCGAAAGGGACCCACTTGCCGCCCACCATGTTTGCTGGCGGGGACACCGTTGAGGCGCACCTTCAAAACTTAAAACTCAACCCATTGGCCGCCCTCGGGCCGCATCTGGTTGTTGGACCGATGTACCATACAGGTCCGCTCAGCGGCGCGCGATTACTTGCAGCGGGCGCGCCATCGGTCATCCTGACCAAGTTTGATCCAGAAAATACCCTCAAAACGATTGCCGAATACAAAACCGCCTCAACGATTATGGTGCCAACCCATTTCGTAAGACTACTGGCGCTCGATGAGGCCACCAAAGCAAAATACGATACATCAAGCATGGTTCAAGTTAGCCATACTGGCGCTAAGTGCCCGGTTGATATCAAACGTGCCATGATTGAATGGTGGGGGCCCCTGTTTATCGATGCTTATGGTGCCAGCGAAGTCGGAACCACTTGCATGATCACCTCAGCAGAGTGGCTCGAGCATCCTGGCTCGGTTGGCAGGAGCGTGCCACCGTTCACAGCGCAAATTCTCGATGACGATGGCAAACCACTGCCGCCCAACACGGAAGGCAAACTCTATTTTGAGGACGCCACAGGCCGTGGTGTGGTTTATCACAATGATCCTGAGAAATCCGCAGCGGCCCATATCGCGCCAGGCGTTTTTACTCTCGGCGAAATCGCTTATATGGACGCAGACGGATACGTCTACATCACCGACCGCTTCAGCGACATGATTGTCTCGGGCGGGGTCAATATCTACCCCGCTGAGGCAGAACAGGTCCTGATTGATCACCCTCAGATATTGGATGTCGCCTGTATCGGTATTCCGCATCCCGTCATGGGAGAAGAGCTTAAAGCCATGGTGATTCTTAAAGACGACGCCGAGCATGCCCAAGCCGATGAGGTCATTGCCTTCTGCCGCGATCGCCTGTCACATTACAAATGTCCTCGAAGTGTCGACTTTGTAGAAGACCTGGGACGCAATACTATGGGTAAGATCAATAAGCGAAAACTACGTGCGCCCTTTTGGGAAGGTCACCAAAGTTGAGTGCGCAGCACCTTTTATTTATTCGGCATGGCGAGACGATCGCCAATGAACAGCAATTAGCCTATGGCGTAACCGAATCACCTTTAAATGAGAAAGGCATCGCCCAGGCTCAGGCGGTGGGTCAATGTCTTAAATCCTGGCCGACCCGCTACCACCGGATCCTCTCAAGTCCCCTTGAGCGAGCCCGTCACACCGCGGAGCTGGTGAACCTTACACTGAATCTTGACATTGAAATTGACCCTGGGCTCATCGAATGCGATCTTGGGGATTGGGAAGGGATTACTTATCAGCAAATGCATGACTTTGGTTACGCGATGCACTCTATTAAAGATGATACGTTTGAAGGCCATGGCGGGGAAAGCCCCGATGCCGTGTACGCTCGCGTTAACCAAACACTTGAACAAGCCGTTGCGCGTTATCCCAACCAAAATATAATTTTTGTGAGCCACGGCAGCGCCATTGCGCATGGGCTTGCGGCGCTGCTAAAGACTCGACCGAAATTTGGATATCAGTATCTGATGCACAACGGCGCTATAACAGAAGTTGCTTTGACTTCGACACCTGAAATTTTGACCCTTAATAATTTTGAACACTTGCCCGCGGCATTGAGGGCTGAATCTGGCAGACCGGATAATGCACAACAAGCCTAACTTTCCAACAACCCTTTCTGAGCTAGACGCAAGCTGGCTGACAAGCGCCCTACAAGCAAGCCTGCCCGGCATTCACATCACGCACTTTGAGGCTGAAACCATTGGCGTCGGATCCGGTTTTATGGGGGATTTAGCGCGATTGCAACTACATCACAATCACCTGCCGAACACTGCGCCGAGCAGCATGGTGATCAAATTTTCGAGCCATTTTGAGGCGACCCGACTGCTTGCTGGTCGAATGAATTACTATGGCCGAGAGCTTGGATTTTATCGAGATTGTGCCGAGCAAGCCGGGGTTGCCGTACCTGAAATCTACTACCAAGAAGCCCAAGCCGAAACCAATCACTTTGTCATGCTAATGCAGGATTTGGCGCCCGCGGTGCCAACCGATCAGGTTGTTGGCAATACCCTCGCAGAGTCAGAGCAGGTCATGTTGGCTTTTGCTGACCTGCACGCGCAGTGGTGGAACAACCCAATCCTTGAACAACTGACCTGGACCGCCCCGCTTACCCATGTTCAACCGATTGAAGAGAGCCTCAGACTGCTCAACGAGAGTATCGCAAGCGCCGCAAAGACTGGGCGCTTTGACGCCTATCCCAATCTCAAAAAACTGCAGCCGCTGCTACCACCGCTTTTTAAAATGACACCGCCGCCCCCGGAACCGTTCACGCTCGTCCACGGCGACTTGCGATCAGACAACATTTTTTTTATGCCTGACTCAAGCGTTGCTTGCTCAAAGCCCATTATTATCGACTGGCAGACGGCCGGAACTGGCCAGCCTATGACGGACATCGCGCGCTGGTTGACGCAAAGCATCTCTATTGAACAGCGCCAAAACCACGAGCATGACCTGTTGAAGCGCTATCACGACCGTTTGGTTGCAAATGGCGTTAAGGACTACAGCTATAAAAAAATGCTTCAAGAGTATGAGATCAATCTTGTGATCACACTCCTGATGTTTTCCATGAGTATGGACGAAATTGATCAGTCTTCCGAACGCGCTGCAAAGCTGTTTCATGCGATGTACAGCCGCCTTGACGCAGCGCTCGCGGATTGGCCTGTTGAAAAAACCCTAAAAATACTACCGATGCTTATCCCTTTCATGAAGATCGGCGTTTGGTTTAAAACCCATTTTAAGAGCAACACAGCATGACCCTAAAACCACTCAACACGATTAACCCCCTAGCCCCTGACGTCCTGGCGTGCCCCTACGCGTTCAATCAGCAACTCAGAGAGCAGGCGCCGGTTTACCACTGCCCGATTACCGACATCTACTTCGTTTCAGACTATGACAACGTGGTCGATATCGCGAAAAATGAGAAACGCTTCTCGAATGAATTTTCCATGATTCGAACCGGTAATGAGCAGCCCGTGATACCTGGACTAGAGGCGATTTTGAAAAAAGGGTATCGCCGAGTCGATACCATGCTCACGGCGGATCCGCCCAGACAAAGACGGTATCGTTCGCTGTGCCAGAAGCCGTTCTCTGCCAGCAGTGTCGCAAAACTACAACCCTACATCGAAAACCTGGCGAACGAACTGATTGACGACATCATCGAGGACGGCCACTGCAACTGGATGGACGCTTTCGCCGTCCCCATGCCCGTTCGAATGATTGCCTATATTCTCGGCGTGCCTTTGACCGATATGGCCTTATTTAAAGAATGGTCTGACGCCAACGTTTACGCCTTCTCAGCAGGCCAAACCCCAGAGGGGGCGTTGCATGCCGCGCAACTCACGGTCGATTTCCAACACTATTTTGCCGACAAAATTAAAGCGCGAAAAATCACCCCAACCGATGACGTGCTATCGGATATCGTCAATGCGTCAGCCGACGGTGAGCACCCCATGGATGTTGAGGAGTGTCTTTCCGTCATCTCCCAACTACTCGTTGCGGGTAACGAAACAACCACCAGCACGTTTGCCGAAGGCATGCATTTGCTCGCCACGAATCCAGACCAGGTGAAACGGGTGCAAGACGACCCGAGCCTGATTCCCAACATGGTGGAGGAGATGCTCAGGCTATCGACGCCAACGGCTCAGATGTGGCGTATCTGTAAAGAAGAAACAGAAGTGCATGGGGTCAAGATCCCCGCCGGCGCCGCCATGATGATTAAGTTTGCTTCTGCAAATCGAGATGCCACTCAGTTCCCAGACCCGGATCGGTTTGATGTCACTCGAGACAATCTCAAAACCCAAATTGCGTTCGGACAGGGGGTCCATCATTGTTTGGGCGCGCCACTCGCCCGGCAAGAATTAATCATCGGGTTCCAAGTCATTCTGAAACGGTTAACCCATTTTAGGTTGCCCGAAGGCGAAGGCGAACTTGAGTTTCTACCGAGCCTGTTGCTCCATCCGCCAAAAGATCTCAATCTGCTCTTTGAACCGCGCGTTTAGATGTCCCTGTGATGCTTAAGCAAAAAAACGTTTTGCGCCGTGCCCCATTGGAAAAGAGGCTTTGTTGTGGTCAAGAATATTCTGGCGCGCTCAAAAGCTGCGGTACCCCGGAACACGCAGACGGTAAGGCAAGACCCGACAGACCTTTCTATTTAGGGGAAAGCCCGAACGTGATGACCCGATGATTCAAGCGCTAGCAGCCTATCAAACCGTTTCAGGCAATCTCCCCGATGGTGATGAAACTGCATCGAGCATGCCGTTTTGGGCGCAATCCACAGTTCATGCGAGGCAGGCGCCCACCATTATTCAACCCCGTGATTGGGTTCACCACTTAAGGCCCACCATAAAACTGCGAACGCCCAGTAACAGCGCACGCGACACGCACAACTTGTACTCGTTTTAAGGAGCGCCATTTTGGAACTGACATTGACAGCCGCAGAACGCCTTTTTCAAACGGAAGTCCGCGCACTGCTAAAAGCCGAGCTTACGCCTGAAATCATTGCGCGAGAAAACAACACGACGACATCACTCGGCAACAATGAGGCAGCAATGGCATGGCAGGCCATCCTTCATAAACGTGGCTGGGCAGGAGTCGCCTGGCCTTCCGAGTTTGGCGGGCCAGGATGGACTTCTAACCAACGCTATATCTTTAACACTGAATGTGAAAAATTCGGCGCGCCGAGCCTGATTCCTTTAGGGCTGAAGATGCTCGCACCCGTTATTTTTAAATATGGTACGAAAGCGCAGCAGGATTACTACCTGCCCAAAATGCTTTCGGCAGATCACTACTGGTGTCAAGGCTATTCCGAGCCAGGGTCAGGGTCTGATCTCGCGAGTCTCAAAACACGCGCGGAAAGAGACGGTGATCATTACGTTGTTAACGGAACGAAGATGTGGACCACCCATGCACAATATGCAACCCACATTTTTTGTCTCGTCCGCACCAACTCGCAGGTTAAACCACAAGCCGGCATCAGCTTTCTGCTGATTGATATGGCGACACCTGGCGTTACGTTTAAGCCCATCTACACGTTAGCCGGTGATCACGAGGTCAACCAGGTATTCTTCGACAATGTGCAGGTCCCGGTCGCAAACTTGATCGGTCCAGAAAACGAGGGCTGGAACGTTGCAAAATACTTATTGGAATTCGAGCGCGGCGGCAGCGCGGTTGCCACAGGGCTTCGAGTTGAAATGGCAACACTTGAATTGTTGTTACGCGATCTGCCAGGTGAACACGGGTTAAAAAAACGGGCTGCAGAAACGGATATCGAGTTGTTAGCAATGGCACAAATGGAAACCACGCTGCAGGCCAAGGTTGCGGCCGGCAAGAACCCTGGCGCGGCCTCATCGCTGATGAAAATCAAGGCAAGTGCTCTAAAGCAGGCCATCTCAGCCCTCAAGATGCAAGCCATAGCGAACTACAGCCTCCCCCATAACAATCGCCTCATGCTCGCCGACCTACCGACCGTTGGTAGACCATCGGATCAGACCATTACCGCGGGTTATTTGAATGAGCGCGCCTCGTCGATATTCGGTGGTGCGCGAGAGGTTCAAAAGAACATTATTGCGAAATCGGTGCTCGGCCTTTAGTGCCTTGATTGATGCTCGCTAAGGACCAAGACGATCAACAGAACAGCCAGACCGACCCAGGAGACGTCGTGCAATCCTGTCCTACAACAAAGCACAGCGATGGACATTCCAATAACGTCCCGGGTCTCTGAGCAGATGACAAAAAATCTCTTAGCGTGCCTTCGCAAAAATGTGTTTTATACTGGTTTTTGCCTCGTCGATAGGCGCCTTTACAGCACGGGACAAATCCCGCTGACACGGGCTGCCTGCAAGGCAATTGGCACTGGGTTAAATACTTTTTTCAGGAGGGACAATCGATGACGTCACCGCTCTTTACGAACGTGAACCCACTTGCGCCTGAAATCCTTGCCTGTCCGCATGCCTTTAATCAACAACTCAGAGAACAAGCACCCGTTTACCACTGCCCCGTCACCGGGATCTATTTCGTTTCAGATTATGACAACGTGGTCGCAATCGCCAAAAACGAAAAACTATTTTCAAACGAATTTGCTCAATTCCAAGCAGGCATTGAACAAGAAGAAGACCCTGAACTTGATGCCATTTTGAAAAAGGGCTATCGACGGGTGGAGACCATGCTGAAATTGGATCCACCCGTGCAGCGGCGTTATCGGTCCCTTTGTCAAAAACCCTTCTCGGCCAATCACGTGGCCAAACTGCAACCTTACATACAAAATCTCGCCAATGAACTTATCGATGACCTAATCAATGAAGGCCAGTGCGACTGGATGACCGCCTTTGCAGTGCCCATGCCAGTTCGAATGATTGCCTTTATTCTGGGTGTGCCGCTCACCGATCTGGACTTGTTTAAGCAATGGTCTGATGCCAGCGTCTATCGATTCTCTGCAGGAAAAACCCGCGAGGGTGCACTGCACGCCGCCCAACTGACCGTCGATTTTCAGCATTATTTTGCGGACAAAATTAAAGCGAGACAAATCGAGCCAACCGATGATGTCTTATCCGATATCGTGAACGCATCGGTTGACGGTCAGCACCCGATGAATCTTGAAGAATGCCTGTCGGTTATCTCTCAACTTTTGGTTGCGGGCAACGAAACGACCACCAGCACCTTTGCCGAAGGGATGCATTTGCTGGCCACCCATCCCGAGCAGGTTCAGCTGGTTCAAGAAGACCCAAGCCTGATCCCCAACATGGTTGAGGAAATGCTCAGGTTATCAACACCCACCGCGCAAATGTGGCGTATTTGTAAGGCCGATACCGAGGTGCACGGCGTCCGAATTCCAGCGGGCGCCGCAATGATGATTAAATTTGCCTCTGCCAACCGAGATGCCAACCAGTTTCCGAGCCCAGATCGATTTGATGTCACCCGAAAGAATCTCAAAGCACAAATTGCGTTTGGACAAGGGGTACATCATTGTTTGGGCGCACCATTGGCCCGGCAGGAGTTGATCACGGGCTTTCAGGTCGTTCTGCAGCGGTTAACCCATTTCAGGTTGCCGGAGGGCGCAGGCCCACTCGAATTTTTACCGAGTACGCTGCTGCATCCACCAAAACCCTTTACGGTACTATTTGACCCACGAACCGAATCGAATGGATCAAAGCAACCATCGCCCGCACTTTGAGGGGTTTTTTGTCCGTTAATGAAGATTGCAAACTTTAATGATCATAAATATTTCCGAGCCGCTGACCTATTCGATGGCCCGCGGGTTAACCTAGACCCCATTATTGATTTTCAGGAGACCAAGTTATGAAAGCTGCCGTATTCCACAAGCCGGGCGATGCCCTCACCATAGAAACTGTCCCACAGCCCACCATTTCGGACCGTGAAATGCTCGTCAAGGTCAGTCATTGCGGTATCTGCGGCACCGATATCCATGCCTCGCGTGAAGGACCCTTCATGGCCCCACCAGAAACTATATTCGGCCACGAATTTACGGGCGAAATCGTCGAGATTGGTAACGCTTTAGAGGGCGGTGAGTTCACGATCGGGGACCGGATCACATCCCTACCCTTCATTGACGATAAAACGATCGGCCTTGGCAAAATATCAGGCGCCTACAGCGAGTATGTCAAAGTCGGCTACGATCTCGTGGTCAAGCTACCCGATGCCCTGAGCAATCGAGATGGTGCGTTGGTTGAGCCCTTAGCGGTCGGCCTTCATTCGGTTAAAATGGCGGGCAACATAGCGGGCAAAACCGTCCTGATCATTGGGGCGGGCCCGATTGGACTGACCTGCGCGATTTGGTGTCGGTTTTTTGGTGCCGCAAGAATTGTCATCAGCGAAATGTCTGAGGCGCGACTCAAAATGGCCGAAACCTTTGGGTTTACGGACTTTGTTGACCCGAAAGGCGATGTTGCCGCGCAATTTTCAGACCTCACCGGTGCCGCGCCAGCAGTACAATTTGAATGCGTCGGCGCAGTCGGTCTCATGCAAGAATGTATCCAGCGCGCGCCAAAGCGGGGTCTCATTATGGGCATCGGGGTTTGTGATAACCCCGACACGATTGTGCCGCTCATGGCTTTCGGCAAAGAGCTCACCATTCAATGGGCCGTTGGCTACGACAAAGAAGATTTTGAGTTCACGATCGAGATGATGATGCAGGGTCGAATTGTCGCCGACGCCATGATCACAGAAGTTGTTTCACTGGAGCAGGTGCCAGCTGTCTTTGAGGCGCTTAAGCAACCCACCAACCAGTGTAAGGTCCTGATCAATCTCGACTTAGACTAACGCCAGTAAGCAGGTTGCCTTGCGCAGACCGCTGGGCAACCTTGCCTGTTGTATTAGGGCGCGACCATCAACTTACCCATGTGCCCACCTGAGAACAGCATGGTCAAGGCCTTGGGGAACTGCTCGATACCCTCTTCAATCTGTTCGGGCAATTTCAGCTTCCCAGCCAGAACCCATTCGGTGATAGCCGCTTGGATCTCTGCGTAGTCTTCTGCAAACCGCATGACCGTAAACCCCAGCATGCTGGCATTCTTCTCAGGAATTTTCAGGTAATTCGACGGGCCTCGAACATCCCCCGTACGCTCGTATTGAGACACCGCGCCGCAAATTACCACACGCGCACGCTCATTGATCTGCAGCAGCACGATGTCCAATATTTCACCACCGACATTATCAAAAAACACATCGATCCCGTCCGGCGCCGCGGCGCTGAGCTGGCCCGCCAAATCATCCGCTTTATAATCAACCGCTGCATCACAGCCGATTTCGTTTAACAAATAATCGGCTTTGGCAGACCCGCCAGCGATACCGATGACCCGAGCGCCAAGGTTCTTTGCAACTTGGCAGGCGCAAGAGCCTACCGCCCCAGCAGCGGCTGACACAACGACCGTGTCGCCTT
>ENA-OWPI01002245-OWPI01002245.1-marine-metagenome-genome-assembly--contig:-NODE-2245-length-18465-cov-21.523059_pt1 | contig 18465 bp, 23 predicted proteins | sample MGYA00238138_ERZ651775 | MGnify/ENA primary metagenome ERZ651775 (study PRJEB26906, sample SAMN06265043) | marine metagenome | isolation source: Helgoland LTER site | place: Germany:Helgoland, sampling...
AAAAATTAGTTTATAGTTTTCTAAATTATTAATCTTTTTTAATATTTCATTTTTGTGAGCCAAAATAAAATTATTATCTGTTGGATAACAGCAAATTGTACTTGTCTTTGCTTTAAAGTTATTTTTTTTACAAATATCTTTCCATTCTTTAATAGAAGATCCTGAGGTTGCTGCAGAATATTGTGGATAAAGAGGCATTAGAATAACTTCATCTGGATTAAAATTTTTAACATCATTAATTACAGTTTCTGCTCTTGGATGCCAACACCTCATAACAACAAACGATTTATATTCTGAATTATCATCATCATTATTAAGTTTTATCTCAAGGGCTTTTGATTGTTCTTCCGTTAACTTTAAAATTGGTGATGAACCACCAAGCTCTTGATAAATCTTTTTAGCAACTGGGGCCCTTCTTTTAGAAATTAATTTAGCAAGCGGAAACCTTAAAAAACCTGGTAAATTAAGTATTGCAGGATCATTAAATAGATTAAATAAAAAAGGCTCTACATTTTCTAAACTATCGGGCCCGCCTAAATTGAAAAGAATTATAGCTTTCTTCATTAATAATTTTTCACTATGCTTACTAAACATTCAACCATCTTTGGGTTAGTTTCGGGTAAAATGCCGTGACCTAAATTAAAAATATAAGGATGATCCTTAAAAATATCTAAGTATTTAATTGCTTCTTTTTTTAACGTTTCTTTGTCTGTAAGTAAAATTTTTGGATCCAATCCACCTTGAATTGGAATTTGTATGTCTTTTAATGCTTCTTTAGGGTCCATATTATAATCAATACTTATCGCGTCAGGTTTAACAATTTTACAGAATTCCTTGTAATTTTTAATTTCTCTAGGAAAACAAATAACAGGAATTTTTAAAGATTTCACGTAGTTGACTAAATTAAGTGTTGGTGAATAAATATAATTCGGTAAATCTTTTTCTTCAAGTAGTCCCGCCCAACTATCAAATATTTGTATTACATTCGCTCCATTTTCGATTTGATTTTTAATATGTATTTTTAAAAATTTTTCTAAAACTAATAGAATATTTTTAATTAAATCAGTATCTTTAAAAAAATCTTGTTTTAAATTTTTTTTAGGAGATTGTTGATTAATCATATAAACTAATAATGTCCAAGGAGCACCAACAAATCCTATGGTATTTTTATTTTTCATAAGATTATTTGAACTTACTTTTTTAATTGCTTTGTAAACTGGGTAAATCTTTTCTATAAAATCTATTTCATCTAATGCAGTCATTTCGTTAATATCAATCTCACCAAGTATGGGTCCAAAGCCTTTTTTAAATTCTACTTTTTGATTTAAGCCATACGGCAACATTAAAATATCTGAAAATATTACCGCTGCATCTAAATCAAATCTTTTTAAAGGTTGTAAAGTGATCTCTGATGATAAAATTTCATTTAAACATAATTTTATAAAATCAGGATTTAATTTTCGAATTTCTCTAAATTCAGGTAAATATCTACCTGCCTGTCTCATTATCCATATTGGATTAATTTTAGTATTTTTATTTATTATTACTTGATGAAGAGGTGTCATATTAAAATAATATATATAGTTATTGTATTAGTATTATGTAATGTGAATAATGATGATAAGTTTTTATTAACATTTTATTAACAACTTAATAACATTTTTGAATTAATAAAATTGTTTAAATTGGCTCTTTTTAATCTTTTATTAAATATAATGTATAATTTTCTACATTTGTTTATTAATGTTAACAAAACCCTTATTTTACAACAATAATTAATCGATATTTAATTTGAGTAATTTAATTAAAATAATACAAATTTATTAACAATTTATTCATGAGTAATACATATCAAATTTACCTTATTTCAGATTCTACAGGTGAGACTCTAGATAGAATTTTTTTAGCTTTAAAAGCACAATTTAAAAATATTGAGTATGAAGTAAAATCATATTCTTTCACAAGAACTGAAAATCAAATTTTAAAAATTTTAGATGATGCAAAGAAAAAAAAAAATTCAGTAATTCTTTATACAATAGTAGATAACAATTTAGCCAAATACTTGGCAAACATAAGTGTTAAAAAAAAAATTCCTTGCTTTGGAGTGCTTGGAAATTTAATTCTAAATTTTTCTAAAATTCTCAATCAACAAGCATCCCATGAGCCAAGTGGACAACACGCTCTTAATGATGAATATTATGAAAGAATAGAAGCAATACAATTTACCATGAATCATGATGATGGAAATTTGACAGAAGAAATTGAAAAATCAGACATTGTTTTAATTGGAGTTAGTAGAACAAGCAAAACCCCCACTTCAATCTACCTTGCTAACAAAGGTTTTAAAACTTCAAATATTCCACTTGTAAACGAAAATTCCTTACCAAAAAAACTCAAAGATAACCCACAATTAACCTGTGTTATTGGTTTAAATACGGAGCCTGAAAGATTGGTTGACATAAGAAAAAATAGGATGAATTCATTAAGAGAAACCGAAAATAAAAAATATGTAAGTTTAGATAATATTAAAAATGAAATTATAGAGGCTAAAAAAACGTTTCAAAAATATAAGTGGCCCTCAATTGATGTCACAAGAAAATCAGTTGAAGAGACAGCTGCTTCAATAATTAAAATACATGAAATATATTTAAATAATGTTAAATAAAATTATTCTTGCATCTAAAAGCAAAGTTAGAAAAGAAATCTTAGATAAAAACAAAATACCGAATGAGGTCAAACCCTCAAATGTTGATGAAGAACCTGTTAAAAAAAGTCTAATTAAAGAAAAAGCTAAACCAGAAATTATTTCAAAAAATCTGGCGGAACTTAAGGCTAATAAAGTTAGTTTAGTTCAAGAAAATCAAATGGTTTTAGGTGCAGATAGTGTAATAGATTTAGAGGGTGAATTGATATCAAAACCTGAAAATAGAGAAGAAGCCTTAGTAATTTTAAAAAAACTCAATGGTAAAAAGCACCATCTTATAAGCTCTGTTTGTATTTCAAAGAACGGTTCAATGATTTGGAATTATACTGATAAAGCATCGTTAACTATGAAAAATTTTTCAGAAGAGGATTTAAAAATATATTTATCTAAAATAAGTGATGAGGCACTATATTCATATAATGTATATCAAATAGAAGGTGAGGGCAGAAATTTGTTCTTAAATATCGAGGGAGATGAAGACACCATCATGGGGCTACCAGTCAAAAAAATTAGAGAATATCTAGAAATTGCCCAATGAAAAAATACTTAGTTATTGGAAATCCTATTGAACACTCCTTGTCACCAAAATTACACAGTTATTGGATTAAAAAAAACAATATTGATGCAATATATGAAAAAGAAAAATTAGATGAGAATGATCTAGAAAATTTAATTTTGAAAGTTAAAGATAAAATAATTCATGGGATAAATGTTACAGTACCTTTTAAGAAAGCGGTTATCCCTTATATGGATAAACTGACTACAGAGTCAGAAAATACACAATCAGTTAATACTATTTATTTAGAGAATGATAAAATAATTGGAAACAATACGGATATTAATGGTTTCGAGTTAAGTATTAAAAGATCAAAATTTGATTTATTTAATAAAGAGGTTTTCATATTAGGAGCAGGAGGTGTGGTTCCATCAATAATTTATGCTTTAAATAAAATGAAAGTATCAAAAATTTTTATTTGTAACAGAACAAGAGAAAAAGCAGAAAATTTAAAAAAATTATTTAATAATTTAAATATAATTGAATGGGGAGAAATCCCAAACTTTGATATAATTATTAATGCAACAAGTTTGGGTTTAAAAAAAGAAGATGACATGAACCTTGATTTTTCTTCTGTAGGCAAAAATAAATTTTTTTACGACGTTATTTACAACCCCAAAGAAACAAATTTTTTAAAAATGGGAAAAAAGTTGGGACACAAGACAGAAAACGGTAAATTAATGTTTATTTACCAAGCTCATTTAGCTTTTAATATTTGGCACAAAGTTAAACCAGAAATTAATGATGATGTTTTGAAACTTTTGGATATATGATTAAAATTGGAATTTTAGGAGATATTGGGTCTGGTAAAAGTTATGTTGCGCAAAATTTTGGCTATCCAGTTTTTAACGCAGATAGTGAAGTTGCCAAACTATACAAAAAAGATAAAAAAATATTTAACAAATTAAAAAAGATTTTACCTAAATATATTCATACATTTCCTGTAGAAAAAAAAGAAATCTCAAACGCAATTTTAGCTCAAAAAAATAATTTAACAAAAATTATTAAAATTGTTCATTTAGAAATAAGAAAAAAAATGAATATATTTTTAAAAAAACACAATAAGGCAAAAATCGTTATTCTTGATATTCCTTTATTATTAGAAAATAAAATTAATAGTAAGAAAGATATACTTATTTTTGTAGAGTCTAAAAAATCCGATATTCTAAAAAAATTAAAAAAGAGAAAAAATTTTAATCAAAAACTTTTAAAAAAATTTAAAGAAATTCAACTGTCTACTAGTTATAAAAAAAAAAAATCAAAATTTATTATTAAAAATAATTTTACAAAAAAATCTGTTAGAGAGGGTATAAAAAATATTTTAAAAGAAATCGTATAAAATGAGAGAAGTAGTATTAGATACAGAAACAACAGGCATATCAGTAAGAGATGGCCACAGAATTGTTGAAATTGGTTGCATAGAGTTAGAAAATCTAATTCCAACTAAAAATAGATTTCATTGTTATTTAAATCCAGAGCGTAAAGTATCGGAAAAAGCTTTGGAAGTTCATGGATATACAGATGAATTTTTAGCCAAACAAATAAAATTTAGTGAAATTGGAGATAAATTTTTGGAATTTATTAAAAATAAAAGATTAATAATCCATAATGCTGAATTCGATTTAGGTCATTTAAATAATGAACTGTCTATATTTGGAAAAAAAAAGATAACCAATGAAGTAATAGATACATTGATTTTAGCTAGAGATAAGTTCCCAGGATCTCCTGTTAGTTTAGATGCATTATGTAAAAGATATAGAATAGACAATTCAAATAGAACGCAGCACACTGCACTAATTGACTGTGATTTATTGGCAAAAGTTTATATTAATTTAATAGATCAAAAAGAACCAACACTAAACTTTCAAAATCAAGACACGGACACTAAAGACAAAAATAATACGAAAGTTTCATATTTTAAGAAAGTGATAAAACCTAGTGAAAAAGAGACATTAAATCACAAAGAGTATTTAAAAAATCATTTAAAAAAAAATTATTTTTAATTAAATCTTTGATTATAAAGGTTTATAAAATCTATTTTTTTTTCAAATTTAACTCCAGGATACCCAGAATTATGAACAAGATCTAAAAAAGATTTTTCTAGATCTGGATAAATTTCAACTTGAGCATCACATAATATGATTTTCTCTAGTTCCTTTTTTTCCTTAACTTCATCATCAATCTTAACAATTGTTGCAAAATTTATTTCAAAATAAGATTTTTTTTGGTTCTTTTCTTTGTCTTCAAACTTAAATATTGTATTTATCTCAATCATTTTATTTTTTAACGCTTTAGAATTAATATCTATATTTAGTTGATACTTTGATATGTTATCTTTAACAAAAATAAAAGTTTCCGCATCAGGTGTTTCACTAGACATATCTTTAATGAATTTTGCTAAAATTTTATAATTTTTTGTCATTATCATCTTCTATATCTTCAAAGTCTCCATCTATAAAATTATTTTTTTCTTTTTTATGATTAAATTTTTTTATAAATTTACTAAAAATAAATTTTCTACTAACTGGAAAAATTAATAAAAAACCAAAAATATCAGTTGCAAACCCTGGGATAATTAACAATAAAGCTGCAAAAGCGATGGCTGCTCCTGACATCATCTCGAAAGTTGGAGCTTCATTTTTACTTAGTTGTGAAAATCCAGCCTTAAGAGTATTTAAACCTTCATATTTAGCATAGTAGATGCCAACTATAGCTGTAGTAAATATGAGTAAAATTGTAGTAATCGCACCTATTTGTGATCCAATTTTAATAAAAAGATAAATTTCAATAACTGGTATTAATATTATTGATAATAAAATTGAGTTCATTTGTCTGCAATCTAAATTGCCAGTTGAAATTAATCAACATAGTAATTACTATAAGGTTATGAGTTACAGTTTTGAATACATCGATATAATTCTTTTAGCAATGATCGCTGGGTTTATCTTCTTAAGATTAAGAGGAATTCTTGGTAAAAGAACTGGATTTGATGGAAAAGCACCCCCGCAATTTGATAAAATTTTAAAAGAAGCTGCTGCCAAACAATCCCCAAAACAAGAGACTTTTGATGAAAATGCTCAAAAAGAATTTTTAAATGGCGCAAAAATTGCTTATGAAACTATTATTACAGATTTCAGTGATAATGATAACAAGTTAACAACAAGCAAACCTTTATTAAATAATGAAATCTACAATCAATTCAATGACGCGTTAAAAGAAAGAAGCCAAAGAGGGCATTATGCGGAAATAACTTTTATAGGTATCAATTCTGCAATTATTAAAGAGCACAAAAAAATAGATAAAATTTTAAATGTTACAGTAGATTTTATAGCTGAGGTGATAACGTGTATTAAAGATAAAGATAAAAAAATTATATCAGGCGATCCAGAAAAGATAAAAAAAATCTATGACACATGGGTATTTTCAAGAGACATAACTTCAGCCAATCCTAATTGGCAACTAGTTAATACTTTAACCTAATTGACTGATAATATTTCAGAAAAAGATAAAAAAGATTGGGAAAATTTTCTTTCAAAAAACGAAAAATTACCCAACAAAGATATCAAATTAGATAAAAAGATACCCTTAAAAATAAGATCAATAGATTTACATGGATATACTCTTGAGCAAGCTAATAAATCGATTGAAAATTTTATAATCAAATCTTATCAAGAAAAAATAAACAAACTAATAGTTGTGACTGGAAAAGGAATTCATTCTCAAAATGAAAAGGACCCTTATGTCTCAAAAGATTTAAGTATTTTGAAATATTCTGTTCCTGAATTTATTTCAAATAACAAAAATTTAATGAAAATTATTTATGAGATGAAAGATGCAAAAATTGAGGATGGGGGTGGTGGAGCTTTTTATATTTTTTTAAAAAAAAATAAGCTATAAAATAAATTTTGAAAGATCTGTATCTTTAACTAAATTATCTAAATTTTTATTAATATATTCTTTATTGATAATGATTTTTTCACCAGCGCGATCCGTTGCTGTAAAACTAATTTCATCTAAAATTTTTTCAATTATTGTGTGCAACCTTCTGGCACCAATATTTTCAACAGTAGCATTAACTTCGGATGCTACATTTGCAATAGTATCAATTCCATCATCTGAAAATTCAAGTTCTACATTCTCAGTTTTTAAAAGAGCCACATATTGTTTAATTAAACTAAAGTCAGGTTCTCTCAAAATTCTCTTAAAATCATCGCTAGTCAATGCTTCTAGCTCTACTCTTATTGGCAGTCTTCCCTGAAGTTCAGGAAGCAAATCAGATGGTTTTGCAAGTTGAAACGCTCCAGATGCGATAAATAAAATGTGATCTGTTTTGATTGGACCATGTTTAGTATTAACGGTAGTACCTTCTATTAAGGGAAGTAAATCCCTTTGCACACCTTCACGAGAAACATCTCCTCCTACTCGATCTGTTCTTGCAGAAATTTTATCAATTTCATCTAAAAATACTATTCCATTATTTTCAGTTGACAGTTTAGCTGCTTTAACAATTTTATCTTGTTCAATTAATTTATCAGACTCATCGTTTATTAAAATTTCATGAGATTCCTTTACAGTCATCTTCTTCTTTTTTTCTTTATTGCCCATTGATTTTCCAATCATTTCACCAATATTAATCATGCCCACATTTGCTCCTGGCATTCCGGGAATTTCAAAAGAAGTATTATTTGATCCAGTATCACTAACTGCAATTTCTATTTCATTATCATCTAAGTCACCATTTCGAAGTCTTTTTCTAAAACTTTCTCTTGTTGCAAGACTTGCTTTTTTTCCAACTAATGCATCTAAAACTTTTTCTTCAGCTAATTTTTGAGCTTGAGCATGAACTTCTTTCCTCATTTTTACTTTTTCCATTGAGATTGCAATCTCAACTAAATCTCTAACTATTTGTTCCACATCTCTTCCAACATATCCAACTTCAGTAAATCTGGTGGCTTCAACTTTAACAAATGGTGCTTCAGCAAGCTTCGATAGTCTTCTAGAAATTTCAGTTTTTCCAACACCAGTTGGACCAATCATTAAAATATTTTTCGGCAAAACTTCATTTTTCATCTCACCTTTAAGGGCTTGTCTTCGCCATCTATTTCTTAATGCAACCGCAACTGCTTTTTTAGCTTTATTTTGTCCAACGACAAATCTATCTAATTCTGAAACTATTTCTCTTGGAGAAAGAGAACTCACCAAAGAACTTTCTTCTTTAGCATTTTTGTCTTTTGGAACTAAAGGAGTTACGTTTGAATTTTCCATTATATTTTTAAAACCTTAATATTATCATTTGTAAATACACAAATTTCAGATGCAACTTTGATTGCTTTTTTTGCGACTTCTTCAGCACTCATATTAGTTTCCATTAAAACTTTTCCTGCAGCTAGAGCATAGTTTCCACCAGAACCTATTCCTATAACGTCGCCTTCTGGCTCTAAAACATCTCCAGTTCCAGAAATAATATAGCTATGTTCTTTATCACCAATAGCCATTAGTGCTTCTAATCTTCTTAGATATTTATCAGTTCGCCAATCTTTTGCTAATTCAACAGCGGCCCTTGATAGGTTCCCTGCATGTTTTTCAATCTTAGCTTCCAATCTTTCAAATAAAGTTAAAGCATCTGCGGTTGATCCCGCAAATCCTGCAACCACATCACGTTTTTCAATTTTTCTAATTTTTGAGGCTGTACTTTTTACAACAGTATTTCCCATACTGACTTGGCCATCTCCAGCCACTACCACTTCATTATTTTTTCTTACTAGCACAATTGTTGTCATAATTGATAAATGGTAACTATTTGTCATTCTTCAAGAGTCTATTGCTGATATTGATATAGTTAGATTATGCATGTATACCTCTAAAATATATGGCTAGAAAAGGTAAAGTATCCAGAAAGACCAAAGAAACCAGCATCAGTGTTGAAGTAAATATTGATGGCAAGGGTCAGTATAAAATTGATACTGGAATTGGATTCTTAGATCACATGCTTGAACAACTATCAAAACATTCACTTATTGATTTAAAAGTAAAAGCAAAAGGTGACACTCATATTGATCTTCACCACACAACTGAAGATACAGGGATTGCAATTGGTGAAGCTTTAAAAAAAGCTGCAAATAAATTTATTGGTATTAAACGTTACGCACACAGAATTATTCCAATGGACGAAACATTAACAAGAGTTGCAATAGATGTTTCAAACCGACCTTACTTAATTTGGAAAGTAAAATTAAAAGTAGAAAAGCTTGGAGAGATGGATACCGAACTATTTAAAGAATGGTTCCAAGCATTTTCACAATCTGCAGGCATTACTATGCATGTTGAAAATATTTATGGAGACAATAGTCACCATATTATAGAATCTTGTTATAAAGCTTTAGCAAGATCATTAAGAGAAGCATTAGAGATGGACCCAAGAAGTAAAAAAAGTATTCCGTCGACTAAAGGCTCATTATAAGTTTAATGAATGTCACAATCGTTGATTATAATTCTGGGAACATAAGCTCTGTTATTAATTCCTTTGAAGAAGTTGCTAAAGATAAAGTTAATATCGAGGTAACCTCAGATTTAAACAAGATTAAATCCAGTGATAAAGTGGTATTGCCAGGCCAGGGCTCATTTAAGAGCTGTGTTGACGCTTTAAATGGTATAAATGGCTTGGTTGATACTTTAAACGAATTTGCAATTAATAACAAAAAACCACTGCTTGGAATTTGTGTTGGTTTACAGATGTTTGCAGACATAGGCTATGAGGAAAAAGAGACAAAAGGCTTAGGCTGGATTTCAGGAAAGGTTTCAAAAATAGATAATCAAAATAATAAGTTTAAACTTCCACACATTGGTTGGAACGAAATTAATATTGTCAAAGATAGCAAGATATTTAAAGATATAGATAATAATTCCCACATGTATTTTGTTCATAGCTATGAATTTATTCCTGAACAGAAAGATGTAATTTCTGCAACAACAGATTATTCATCAAACATTGTATGCTCTGTTGAAAAAGAAAATATTTTTGGAACCCAATTTCACCCTGAAAAGAGTGATAAAATGGGACTTAAAATGATTGATAATTTTATAAATCTATAGATATGAAAATATTTCCTGCGATAGATATTAAGGATAAAAAATGTGTGAGGTTAGTTAAAGGAGACTTTGATAACAAAACTGTATATGAAATGTCTCCAGTTGATCAAGCGGGTAAATATAAAGATCATGGTTTTAAAAATTTACACATAGTTGATTTAGATGGAGCTTTAACTGGAGAGACAGTCAATCTGGATATCATTCAAGAAATAGTACATAAATTTGATATAAAGATTGAAGTAGGAGGAGGCATTAGAACTATTGATGGTATTGAAAAATACACAAATGTAGGTGTTGAAAAAGTTATTTTAGGAAGTGCCGCCATAAAAGATAAAAACTTTTTAAAAGAAGCTTGTCAAAAATTTCCAAATAAAATTGCATTAGGTTTGGACGCTAAAGATGGATATCTGTCAGTCTCCGGTTGGAAAGAAAATTCAAATCAATTAACTTTGGATTATCTAAAAGAGGTTAATGATTTTGGTGCAAGTAGGTTAATTTATACAGATATAAATCGTGATGGAATGAAGCAAAGCCCCAACTTTGAAGAAACAGCAAAAGTTGCTGATGTTTCAAATTGTCCAGTGATTATTTCTGGAGGTGTTTCTTCAATTGACGATATTAAAAATGCAAAGAATTTAAACAAGAATATTGAAGGCATAATTGTTGGCAAAGCAATATATGATGGTGATATTAAACTAGATGAATTGGCAAGAGAAATAGATGCTTAAAAATAGAATAATACCATGTCTAGATGTTAAGAACGGCCGTGTAGTGAAGGGTATTAACTTCGTTGATTTAAAAGATGCTGGTGATCCAGTAGAACAGGCTAAAATTTACAGCGATGGTGGAGCAGATGAAATATGTTTTTTGGATATTACTGCTTCAAATGAAAACAGAGATACAATTTATGAAGTGGTTAAAAGAACATCCAAGAAATGTTTTGTTCCATTAACTGTTGGTGGTGGAGTTAGAAGTGTTGATGATATTAATAAATTATTAAATTGTGGAGCAGATAAAGTTTCAATCAATACTGCTGCCGTACAAAATCCTGACGTAATTATTGAAAGTTCCAAAAAATTTGGATCTCAATGTATTGTTGTTGCAATAGATGCTAAAAAAAATGAGGATAAATGGGAAGTTTTTACGCATGGTGGAAGAAACAACACAGGCATTGATGCAATAGAATTTGCAAAAAAAATGGAAGATTGTGGGGCAGGCGAACTGCTAGTTACGTCAATGGATAGGGATGGAACACAGGTTGGTTATGATATTGACTTGATATCTAACATATCATTAAAAGTTAATATACCCGTGATTGCCTCTGGTGGGGTCGGTAATCTAGATCATTTAGCAGATGGTATAAAATTAGGAAATGCTAGTGCAGTTTTAGCTGCTTCCATATTTCATTACGGAAAACATTCAGTAAAAGAAGCTAAGGAATATTTGGACTCAAAAGGAATTCCTGTTAGAATTTAATATGCTAAATACTTTAGAAAACTTAATTAAGCTTGCAAGAGAAAGAAAAAAAAATCCCATTGAAGGCTCTTATACAAATAAATTACTTTTAGATAAATCTTTAAGTAAAGCAAAAGTATTAGAAGAAATAGATGAGTTAATAGAAGCAATTGAAGAAGATACAAATAAAATTCATGAAGCAGCAGATGTTTTTTACCATTTACTAATTTATTTAGAAGCTAATGATATTAAAATTGAAGATGTTATGTCAGAATTAGAAAAAAGAAAAAAATGATTTATAATGAAAATAATATTTTTGCTAAAATTTTAAGAGGTGAAATCCCTTGTAATAAAATTTACGAAGATGATTTTGTTTTTTCATTTCATGATATAAACCCTCAAAAAAAAATTCATGCTTTAGTAATTCCAAAAGGAAAATATATTGATCTTGATGATTTTAGTTTAAATGCATCCCCAGATGAGATGGTAGGTTTGATAAAGGGTATAAATAAAGTTGCTAAAAAGCTAGGTATTTCAACAGAAATAGGCAAAGGTTATAGAGCTTTAGCCAATATAAGTGATCATGGTGGTCAAGAAGTCCCACATTTGCATTTCCATTTATTTGGAGGAGAAAATGTAGGTAGAATGGTTGAGTGAAACAAGAAGTTAAAAGAAATTATCTAGAAATTAATTCATTACAGGATTTAAAAGAATCAAAACTTCCCTCAGAAGATTATTCTTTGGAATTATTAGATCCTATAAATTTTCAATTAAATAAATTTTTTTATAAAAATATTGGTAAGAAACATAATTGGGTAGATAGACTAATTTGGTCAGAGCAACAATGGATAGACTATATTTTAAGCAAAAAGGTTAAAACTTATGTGTTCAAGCATAAAGATGATCTGGCAGGTTTCTTTGAATTAATATTTCATCATGAAAAAAAAGAAGTAGAGATTGCATATTTTGGAATATTGGAAGAATATCAAAATAAAAAATTAGGATCATATTTGTTATCTAAAGCTATAAAGAAATCTTTTGTAGAAAATATTAATCGTGTGTGGGTTCATACTTGTTCATTAGATCATAAAAATGCATTAACTAATTATATTAATAGAGGTATGAAAATTTTTAAAACTGAAATAATAAAAATTTAGTTTTGCAAAGGTAGTTTAAATACATTATTAGAAATTTTCTGATTAATTTGGATTGCAGAAAGTAGAGTGATACTCAGATTTTGATATATGTCCTTAGTTTGCCATCCTATTAAATCAAATGTTTTATTATCAAAAAAAACATTAATTTCATTATTGTTTTCTATGATAGTATAATTGATAAAGGAGTGATCTATAATTTTTGCATTTAAATTATTAATTTTTTTAATTAGATATTTTTTATCTAATATTAGATTCAGCGGAGTTTTTTGCAGAGGATATCTATAAAAACTCGTTGTAGTTTTTATGACTAAAGATTTACCATTAGACACTAAAACTTTATCATTATTTTTTAAATATTTACAAAAAATTTTTTTAGGATATTCAATTATGCAGTTTCCATTTTCTATTTTACCATTAATATTTTGCTCAAATTCAAAACTTAAATTTTTAGTTTTTTCTAAATTTTCTATAATTTGAGTTTTGTTATTTGCGTTAGTATTGGTAATAAAAATGAAAAAAAATAGAAAGATAAAATACTTAAGCATTAAAGAACATCTCTTTTACCTACATGATTAGCCTTACTGACAATTCCATCTGCTTCCATCATATCAATAATTCTTGCAGCCCTATTGTATCCAATTTGAAGTTTTCTCTGTAGAAATGAAGTAGAAGCTTTACCTTCTGATCGAATAATTTCTAATGCTTGTTGATAAAGCTCATCCTTATCACCTTGGCTCTTGCTATCTCCAATTTCCTTTTCATCTGCAAAGTTTAAAATTTCATCTACATAATCAGGTTCTGCTTGTGATCTGAGTGAAGTATTAATTTTTTCAATTTCATTATCAGAAACAAATGGAGCATGTATTCTTACTATACGATTAGCAGATGACATATATAACATATCTCCCTTGCCAAGTAATTGTTCTGCTCCTTGCTCTCCAAGAATTGTTCTACTATCTATTTTAGATGTAACTTGAAAAGATATTCTGGTAGGAAAATTGGCCTTAATAGTCCCAGTAATTACATCTACACTTGGTCTTTGAGTTGCCATTATAATATGAATTCCAGCTGCTCGTGCCATTTGGGAGAGTTTTTGAATATAATTTTCAATCTCTTTACCAGCAACTAACATCAGGTCAGACATTTCATCAACCACTACCACGATGTAGGGCATAGGCAGTTTATGTTTAGTATTATAACCATCAATATTTCTAACACCTTCTTTTGTCATTAATCTGTATCTACTTTCCATTTCTTTAACGACCCAACCAAGTACTGATGCTGCTTTTTTAGCTTCTGTAATCACCGGACATAATAAATGTGGAATTCCTTCATAAGTAGAAAGTTCAAGCATTTTTGGATCTATTAAAATGAACTTACATCTATCGGGTGTATGACGATATAGTAGAGATAATATTATGGTATTAATACAAACAGATTTTCCTGATCCTGTTGTTCCAGCAATAAGAAGATGTGGCATTGATGCTAAGTCACCCACAATTGGTTTACCTGAAATATTTTTTCCAAGTGCAATTGGTAATTTAATTTCTCGTTTTTTGAAATCAGGATTGTTTAAAATTTCACTTAAATAAACATTTTCTCTGGAGTTATTTGGAAGCTCTATTCCAACCGTATTACTTCCAGGTATTGTGGCAATCCTAGCTGATTCAGAACTAGTATTTCTAGCTATGTCATCAGATAAGTTAATAATTTTAGAAACTTTTACACCAGCAGCAGGCTCAAATTCATTTAGAGTAACTACAGGTCCATGGCTAACTTTTTTGATATTACCACTAACACCAAAATCCATTAATATCTTTTCTAGAAACTCTGGATCGTGAGTTTCATTTTTATTAAAATTTTCTCTTTCTTTTTTAGAAGGTGTTTTAAGCAAATCTAAATCAGGTAATTTAAATTTAATTTTATTTTCAGGTATATTTTCAGTTTTTATAAATGGTAAATCTTCCTGAATAAGATTTTTAATTTCATCTTGTGGAATATATTCATTAATTATTTCACTTTTATCAGTATAATTTTTATTTTTATCATTTGAAAAGAAGTTAAAAATTTTTTTAATATTTTTATAAAAATTTTTATGATTGAAATTAATACTTATTAGAAACAGAATTAAGACTAATAGGATTAAGATGTAATAAGATATACTTTCATTAGTTCTTATTAAAGAATTTAAAAATGTTTGATCTAAATAATTACCAACAAATCCACCATTGCCATTTATATAAAGTGTAAAATCTTTAGAATAAAAATGAGTTAAAAAAAGTGTACCAAAAATAGAATAAAGAATTCCAAAAAAAGTATTTTCAATAATTAAAAAAAATTCTTTTCCTTTAAATATATTAAAACCAGTTATAATAAATGTGAAAGACAACAAATATGCTATGAGACCAATAGATTGAAAAAATAAATCAGAGATGAAGCTTCCATTGAACCCTAATAAGTTTTTAATTTTGGTACCATCGGGAAAAATAAAATTTGGATCTTCAGGTGAATAGCTTGCTAGGGCTAATAACAACATTATTCCTGCAATAAAAATTGTAAGGCCAAGAATTTCAGCCAATCTTTTAATGGCAAAATTAATCAATAAATCAGCTGTTTTTTTTATATTCATATAAATGAATCAATTTAATCACTTTGTATCATCTAATTTTTATTGTTAAAATTAAAAATAATATGAAAGTTTGCATACTAGGAAACGGTCTATCAAGCTTAACTTTAGCTAAAGCTTTAGTTAATCAAAATATTTATGTTGAGCTTATAACACAAAAAAAAAATTTAAAAATAGGTCAATCTAGAACACTTGGTATTTCAAAAAGTAATATTGATTTTTTTAAAAAAAATATAATTAATATTGAAAAACTTCTTTGGAAGTTAAAAAGGATCGAAATATATACGGATAATTTAAAAAATGAAAAGTTATTAAATTTTGAAAATAATAATGAACAAATTTTTTCTATTATAAAAAATCATGAATTATATAAAGTTTTGGAAAAAGATTTATCTAAAAATAAATATTTTACAAAAAAACATTTAACTAATAAAAATTTATCTTTTGTTTATAATTATGGAATAATAATTAATTGTGATTATTTTCATAATTTTACTAACAACTATTTTAGTAAAAAAATAATTAAAAAATATAATAGTATTGCTTATACAACCACCATTAGACATAAAAAAATTTTAAACAACATAGCATCACAAATTTTTACAAAAAGAGGACCTTTGGCATTTTTACCAATTTCAAATACAGAAACTTCAATAGTTTATTCAGTTCATAACTCAACTGAAAAAGAAAATAATATAAGCGAATTAATTAAAAAATATAATTTTAAATATGAGATTATTAAAATAGATAAAATAGATAGTTTTGAATTAAAATCTTTAAATTTAAGATCTTATTATCATAATAATATTTTGGCGTTTGGTGATTTACTTCATAAAATTCATCCTTTAGCTGGACAAGGATTTAACATGACTATTAGAGACATAAAGGTTCTTATGAATATAATTAAAGATAAATTAGATTTAGGTTTGCCACTGGATAGCTCAGTGAACAAAGAATTTGAAAAAAATTTAAAACATAAAAACTTTATTTTTTCAAATGGAGTTGATCTTATTCATGAGTTTTTTAATATAGAAAGAAAAACAAATAATAATATTTTAAGTAAATCAGTTCAATTTTTAGGAAAAAATTCTTCAGTAAATAATATTTTCACAAAGATTGCAGACAAGGGAATTTTATCTTAAATTATTGAAGTGTCGTATTGTTGAAAACATCATGAGTGTATGTACTTAAAATTTCAGCTATTTTATTTTTTCTTATATCAAGATTTTTAGCTTCTAATAAAACCTGTTTTTCTTCTAAAGAAAAAGGCGAAGCCATTGCTAAAGCATTTATTGTTTCATCTAGACTTTGTTTTTCAAGTTCTTTCCAATTAATTATGAAGCCTCTTTTTTCAAATAATGATTTTAAATCTTTAAAAATTAATTCAAGATCAGAAAATTTAAGTTCTTCTTTTTTTTCATTTAAATCTTGATAAAAATTTTGAAAATTAACTTCAAATTCTCTATATTTTTTATCTGATTTAATTTCCTCAATAATTTCAAACCTAATTAATCCTTTTAGTTCAACTAGATATCTTCCATCTTCTGTTTCTTTAAAGCTAACTATTTTTCCTAGACAGCCAATATTATGCAATTTAGGAATTAACTGCTCATTATTTAGGTTTCTTGGTTGAATCATACCTATTAACTTGTTTGATTTCATACTTTCATTGATCATATCGATATATCGTGGTTCAAAAATATTCAATGGTACAGTGGTTTTGGGAAAAATTATAAAGTTACTTAATGGAAAAACTGGTATTTTTTTAGGAAGTTCAATTTTTTTCATAATATAACTTATTATATCATAAGATTGATTTAATCATTACTAAATTTATAAAAAGTTATAAATAATAATTGTTATTTTTTTTTACTTTAATAGAAAGTACAAATGATTTTCTGGGTAGCATCTTATCCTAAAAGTGGCAATACGTGGCTTAGAGCATTGTTAGCGTCATATTATTATTCTAACGATGGAACTTTTGATCAGAAATTATTAAAAAAAATTGAACAGTTTCCTCAAAAAAAAAATTTTTTTTCAAAATTTGATTATGATCAAAAAATAGTTGCTGATACTTCTAGATTTTGGATTAAGGCTCAAGAGCAGATAAATTTAGATAAAAAGTTAAGATTTTTTAAAACACACAATATCTTGGGTGGATTAAATGGTAATCAATTTACTAATACTAAAAATACCATTGGGGGCATTTATATTGTGCGAGATCCTAGAAATGTTATTACATCTTTAAAAAATCATTTTGAAATGAATGATAGTGATGCTTTAGAATTTATGCTTAATAAAAATAAGTATACTTATAATTATCATGCAGAAAATGATTATAGTGATTTTCAATTTATTAGTTCATGGGAAAATAATTATAAATCCTGGAGAAACCAAAAATATATTCCTGTTAAATTTATAAAATATGAGGATCTAAATTCCAAAACTTATGAAGTATTTAAGGACTTAATAAAGTTTATTAATATAACCTCAAAAAATCAGAATATATTTAACAAAGATAAAGCTCAAAAAGCTATTTATTCTTCATCTTTTGATAATTTGAAAACTATAGAAAGTAAAAATGGTTTTTCAGAATCTGTCTTATCAAAAAACCGCACAAAAAAAATTTCATTTTTTCACTTAGGTCCAAAAAATAATTGGAAAAATATTTTTAGTGAAGATTATCAAAATAAGCTCACTCTGAAATTTGAGAGTAATCTTAAAGAATTAAATTATATTTAATCAAAAATAATTTCTTATTGCTTGCAATTATAAAAACCTATATTTATAATAAGTTTTACACAAGCGGGCATAGCTCAGTGGTAGAGCGTCTCGTTGCCAACGAGAAGGTCGAGGGTTCGACCCCCTTTGCCCGCTC
>ENA-OWPI01002246-OWPI01002246.1-marine-metagenome-genome-assembly--contig:-NODE-2246-length-18453-cov-17.965607_pt1 | contig 18453 bp, 16 predicted proteins | sample MGYA00238138_ERZ651775 | MGnify/ENA primary metagenome ERZ651775 (study PRJEB26906, sample SAMN06265043) | marine metagenome | isolation source: Helgoland LTER site | place: Germany:Helgoland, sampling...
ACCGCTCAGCCATCTCTCCAACATTAATATAATTATTTCTTTTTTATTATAGCAATTTCATTAATGTTTCCTCTAAAAATCTCAATGGTTTCTACATTATCAAGAAAATAATTTTTCAAATTTTGATCTATATATTTTGAATTAAAGTCTTTTTTTTTGAGAACATTTTTAAGTATACTTTTTAAATCTGGAAACTCCTGACCTATTCTCATATCTTCTCTTGTTTCAGGAAAGTCTAGTTCTTCTACAATAAAATAACCTCCGCTTTCAAGTATTGGAAAAAGATAGAATAACGAAATTATCTGATCTTTAAGCATGTGACTAGCATCTTCAATGATTATCTTATATTTAATTTTCTTATCAATTATATTTTTTTGAATTGATGATGTTGAGCTAGAATTTACAAAAAAACTTGTCATTCTTTTAGAGTTATAATTGAACATGTCTGGATTAATATCTGCTCCAAAAATATTAGCATTTCTAAAATAAAAGAACATTGCTGCTGAGGCATTTCCATAAAATGAACCTATCTCTAGGACATTTATTTTTTTATCTTTAAATTCAAGAAAAACTTTTTCATAAAATTTTGAATAACCATGAGCAGCTATTCTGATATTATCCCTTTTAGAAGGATGTGTGTATTGATTAATATATTTTTCACCTTTATCACTATTAAAATATTCAAATAAAAAATTCAAATTCTTAGAAAATAAAAATAAATTTTTTAAAGAAAAATTATCTAAGTTTTTTTTTTCTTCTATATAAAAATAATTATATAAAAATTTGAATGGTAGTATTAATAATATATAAATTTTTCTTATTAAAGAAGCTTTTTCAAACCTATGTCTGTAAAATAAATTATAAAATGTATTAATATTCATTTTTTTTAACTTTATTCAATTAAGAATTAATTATTATCTAATAAGTTTCGTTTACATTATAAATTAAATATATAAATATATAAATTTATGAATTCACAAATTTCAATATATATCCCAGCGTTTAATGCAGAAAGTACAATTAAATTGTGTATAAACTCAATTCTATCGCAAACATTGCAGCCTCATGAAATACTAGTCATAAACGATGCATCTACAGATAATACACATAAAATATTATTAAGTTTCGGCAATAAGATTAAAATAATAAACAACAATATCAACCTTGGTGTAAGTCAATCAATGAATATCGCTAATGAATTTTTGAAGACAAGATTTATTGCAAAAATTGATGCCGATGTAGAGCTGTGCCCAGATTGGATTGAATTACTAATAAATCAGATAAAAAAAAAAGGTGCTACATTGATTGGTGGAAAAATGTATGAAAAATTTACTGAAAACCCATTCAATCTTTGGAGGTCAAAAAGATTAAAACAAAATTGGGGTGAATATGACCTATCATTTCCAAATTTTATATTTGGCTGTAATAATATTCTAGATACTAAAAATATCACAAATTTTGAGAAATATAGAACTGATTTAGATTATTTTAAAACTAATGGTGAAGATATAGAGTTTTCAAATTATTTAAAAAAAAATAATCATAAATTGTATTATTGTAGTAGCGCAGTTTGTTATCATCTGCAAAATGATAATGGCCTAAGCTTATCAAAAAGATATTGGCGGTACATCCATTATGGCGATGGATTAAAAAAAAGAAATTTAATTAAAACTATTAAAAATATTATAAGACAATTCAAAAAAACAATTAAATGGTCTATCCAGGATATTTTAAATTTTAATTTAAAACTTCTTACTATAAATTTTATTATTTTTTATCATTTTTCAATTATCGATTTTGCATTTTACAAAAAAAATAAAAATGAATAAAAAATCCATTTTTTTATCTAATTTAGCCTGGCAAACCAAAGATCAGAAAAAAATTATTAAAACAATTAAGCACAATAAATTTACAGGAATAGATTTTGCGCCACTTCAAATAACCAATAGCTGGAATAATATAAATAAAAAAGTAAAAAAATATTTTTCCTATCTAAAAAAAAATAAAATTAAAGTAAACGCTATACAGGGAATTTTCTATAAAAAAAAATTTAATTTATTTAATCCAAATCAGAGTTTGACTAAAATTATAGATCATTTACATATCATAATTAAGTTATGCCACACTCTTAATTGTAATAAAATAATTGTTGGCTCTTCTCAATTTAGGAACAAACTAAAATTAAAAAAAATTTTTGCTGATAAAATATTTTGCAATTTTTTAAAAAAGACTATTCCCTTGTTGGAAAAGAATAAAATATTTTTTTGTCTGGAAACAATTCCTAAACAATATAATGAAAAGTATCTATATAATTTTAAAGATACGGTTAATATTGTTAAGAAAATAAACTCTAAATGGATAAAAATAAATTATGATACAAGTATTTTTCATTATAAAAAAATAAATTTAAATGAATTCAACAGAAATATTAAGATTATTAAAAATATTCAAATCTCAGAGAAGCAATTTAAATATTTTACTAATCCAAGCAAAAAAAATATTAAATTTATTAATAAATTAAAAAAAAATAACAAAATTAAAGATGTGAGTTTTGAAATGATTTCTAATAATACTGACTTTACTAAGTTAGATCTATCAATCGAAAATATAAATAAATTGTTTAACTAGTAATAAACATTTGACCAATTATAAAATCTTCTAATAGAGTCATTAAGAGATACTTTATTTCTAAAATTTAATTCTTTTTTTATCTTACTTATATCTGGACATCTTCTTTGTGGTTCAACTTGTGGGTAGTTTTTAGGATAATCAATTTTTACAAATTTAACTTTTTTGGGAACGTTTTTTTTGATCACATCATAAAGCTTGGTCATATTAATTTCAGGGTTATCATTCCCGATGTTGTATACAAATTTGTTTCCCCTGAGTATTACCAAAAACATTGCCGTGATTGCATCTGTCACATAGCAAAATGTTCTAGTTTGCTTTCCTTTTTTAAAGATTGTAATAGGCATATTCCTCTTGATTGAACTAAAAAATCTTGGAAAAACTCTGTAATCATTTTTTGGCATACCAGGGCCAAAAACATTAAATGGTCTAAAAATAGATATGTTTACCTTTTGTTTTATCTTAAAAAAATAGCATAAAGTTTCACCGACTCTTTTACCCTCATCATAGCAAGATCTATCTTCTATACATGAGACATTGCCGTTGTAAGTTTCTTTTGTTGGAATGTTTTTTTTGTCAGGATTACCATAAATTTCACTACTACTAAAAAAAATAAATTTTGATTTATTCTTTTTAGAATATTCAAGTAATTTTTTTGTTCCGGTAATACTTGTAAAAATTGCTTCAATTGGTTTGTTATAATAATGTTTCGGACTAGGTATTCCTGCTGCATGCAGAACATAATCAGACTTAAAATTTAATTTATCAATTTTATTAATATCTTTTTTTATCTTTTTAACATTTTTATCTAAATAAATTTCACATTTATCAAATTTTATATCTATTGCTGTGATTTTTATTTTTTTTGATAATGATTTATTCATTGTTATTAGGGTTTTTATAAAATATTTCCCTAAAAAACCGTTTGCACCTGAAATTAAAAATTTCTTTCCTGAGATAAACTTTGAATATTTTTTAAGATTTTGACATATTTCACTTATATCTGACTCTAAATAAAATTTTTCGTTCATATAATCCTAACTTTGGGTAGTGGTATTATAAATTTTGACTTTAGCCCCTTTTTTTTCCATTTTTTAATAATTGGCTCACTTAAATGCCAAGCAAGTAATAAGACATAATCAGGTTTTTTTTCTAATAAAATATCATCATTTACTATCTCCAAATTTGTACCTGGGATATAGTAATTAAGTTTTAGTGACGTGGGTTGTTCTGCGATAAAATCAAGGTTGTTTTCATCTAAATTACAATAATTTAACAAAACTACTGCTCTTGCAGGACAAGATTTTCCTATTATAGTTAAATTTTTTGATTTTATTTCTGATAATTTTTCAGTTAAATCTTTTTTTGACTGATTGATATTTTGTACAAAATCTTTGTAAGTTTTTTCTTTATTTTTTACTAATTTTTCATTTTCTATTTCTAGTAATTTTTTTAAACTATCGGTCTGATTTTTTTGCTTCTTTGAAACAATACACCTAATGCTTCCACCATATCTTGTAACTAACTGAGCATGATATAATGTAAGATTATACATCTCAAATAATTTTATTAGTGAAATTAATGAGTAGGTTCTTAAATGTTCATGATAAAAAGTATCATATTGAACTTTTTCTATAACTTCCATAATGTAATGATTTTCAAAACAAAAAAAACCATTATCATCCAAAGCTTCAACTATCCCATCCATAACATCCCCTAGTGTAGACATATGGGCAAATACATTCGTACTGGTAATTAGTTTTGCTTTTCCCTTGTTCGAAATTATATTTTTTACAACCTCTAAATTGAAAAATGATTGCAAAGTAAAAATACCATTATCATTTGCAAGTTTTGCTATATTTGTAGGTTCAATACCAACAACGTTTAATCCTTTAGACCTAAAATGTTTCAACAAACTTCCGTCATTACTTCCTATATCCAGAACAGTATCATTTTTTTTTAACTCTAAATTTTCAAATAAATAATCTGAAAGTTCTTTTTGTTCATTGTCTACTGTTTTAGTTATACCTGGCAAATAAGGATAATCTAAATGATAAACTTTATTTTGATCAACAATATAATCTATTTGTAACAACGTACAGTCTTCGCATCTAACAACTATAATTGGAAATTTCTCTTGGCTATATTTTTCCTTAGTTTTTTTTTGTAAAGAATTTGCCAGTGGTTGATCTCCTAAATTTATTATTTTTATAAGATTTTTTGAGCTACAAATTTGACATTTGTTAATTTTACCTGGTAAGAAATTATGCTGAATCATTAAATCAAAGTGTTATTTATTTTTTCTGAGCTCAAACAAAAATCTAAATTTTTATAATTTGGTTTTTTCAAAAAATCTTTTATCATGGTGTGTATCTGATAAGATCTGCCATCAATAAATAATTTTTTATTCATACTTTTATAAATTTTAATTTTTTTACTATTTTTATTATTAACTTCTAAGGTAAAGTCTTTAGTCCAATCTTTAGATTTTGTAAATAGCTTAACATGTCCATTCTTAAAGTTAATTTTAATTTTATGAGACTGAAGACCATTTTTTTTTGTATTGATTAAAATCTTTCCATTTAAATGGTTTTGATTTACTACATTGCAAAAAATTTTATTTTTAAAGTTTAAACCTTTAAATTTTACAATCTTAGTTGAATAATCTCTAAGAGTGAGATCTCCAAAAAAAAATTGACAATAAGAAAATACATGTGTTAAAAAAATATTTTTAATACCACCTCCTAGTTTTTCATTAGTTTTCCAAGATTTAATTTTTTTATTTAGATCGTGACTTATAAAATTCCAATTTATTTTAAAATCAATTGTGGGTCCAAGTATTTGTTTATCAATTATGTACTTTAATTTTTTAAAGAGATCATGATTTAGATAGGTTAAATTAACCTCTGCTTTAATTTTTTTTTTTTTGATTCTTTCAACTAATTTTTTTGACCTAAAATAACTGCTACTTATAGGCTTTTCAAAAATTATTCTTTTTTTATATTTTAGATTGTAAGTAATTATTTTTTCTTGAAGTTTTGGTGGTACCGCTAATATTACGATCCTAATATTGTCTTTAAAAATTTTTTTCCAGTCAGTTACGTGGATAATATTTTTTAAATCATAGTTTTTTAGTTTTTTAATATTTCTAGAACATATAATTTTTAATTTAACATTTTTAATTTTTTTAATCGCTGGTAAATATCCTTTTATACCAAAATTTGAACCAACTAGAGCTATATTCATTTAATCTTTATTTAATAAGTCTACACCATTGCAGTATTTTGAAAATCGTATTTCTTGAAATGGAAACTTTTCAAATAATTCATCAATATTCTGATTAATAGACGTTTTGAGTTCAACGACTATATCTTTATCACTTTTGAAAAAATTATTATTATACATATTATATATAATATTTGTATCTATCGTAATTCTTACATTACTGTTTATTAAATACTCACGATCATAAATAACATTTAAAATAGGTTTACAAAGACCATATTTTTTATCAAAAATCCCATTTAATTTGAACTCATCAAATCTTTTTTGAGATATTTTTTTATTAACTTTAAACCTTCCTTCAATGCTAGAAATTTTATACTCCAAGAAAAAATATTTGTTAATATTATCTGGGTAATTTCTTACTCTTATTTTTTTTCTTGGGTTGAGACCTTCAATTGAATCATTATACATATCCTTGTTTATATTATCAAAATAAATGCTTTGAACTTTTCTAGATTTATATAAATTTATTGCACCAATTGAAGATATTTTTTCTTTAAAATCTAAAAGATTTTCCTTTTTAATAAATATTTTTTTTTCAACTCTAAAGGTCATTTAATTTATTATCGATATGGAAGAAAAATTGTCTACTTGAATTTCAGTATTAAAATTTTTACAGCTAGAATTATTTATTTTTATTTGACCTCCATTAAATTCTTGTTTTTTTTTGTAGCTAGCATAACAATTCTTTACATCCCACATTTTTGAATTTTCTAAAAAAACTTTTGAAGAGTCTTTTGAGGCCAAACCAATATTAGATGTGGTTACATCTATTTTTTGGAAATTGGCTATAGTATCTTCGCCCACAGATATACCTTTATCACCACATTTTTTTAAGATAGAATTCTCGATAATGTAAGTTCCACTTGAAAAATCGATACAATCGTTTAAAGAATTTTCTATATTAATTTGTTCAATAGACAAATTTGAAAAATCAAAATCAACGCCATCAAATAAAGAATTTTTTGAGTAAATTTTTTTTATTTTTCCTTTACTATTAATTAAATTTATCCCATCTTCACAAATCGAATTTATTGAATTAAGTTCAGTATTTTCAAAATAAATTTTAATAAATGATAAGCATCCAGTAAGTGTGTTGTGATCGTATCTATTTGAGATTTTTTGATTAAATAATTTTTTTTTTCCCTCAAAATCTATTTGAATATTTTTGATTGATCCATTCACAAAAAAACTTCTCCCGTAAAAATCTTTTTGAATTATCTTAAAAAATTTTTTTTCTTTATCTAAATCAAAATCTATAGAGTCATTATAAAAAAAAGTAACATTTTCAAAAAATTCGTTATTAAGTATAATGCTATTATATTTCTTATTTTTATTATCTTTAAAATCTATAAATTGATAATAGTTGTCATTTAACACAAGCTCAGATTCTAGAAGCTCTCTTTGTTCAGCAATGTCCAGTTTTAATGAACTATCACAACTATCACCAAGCTCATTACATAAATGAAAAGTATCTTTACTTTCATCATATTTTAAAAATTTTATTAAGTGTTTTTGATTGACTAAATTATTCAAATATTTACTAAATAATTTTTTATCTTTGTAAAAATTATTATTATATTCTATGTCTACTGTACTTTTTTTTTTATAAAGATTTTCGATTATATCTAAATTTGATAGCAATCTATTAAATTTCTTTTCATAATTTTTCTCATCAAGATTTAAATTTTTTGTTAATAATTTTTTATAAAACTGTTTTTTATCTAAATTAATAATTAATTTTCTAGTATTACTAATAGACTCTAAATAATTTTTACTTACTGGGTAATTAAGTTTTGATTGTTTTTTTTCTAAATCAAATTCTCCATCATAATAAATTGGCTCAAAATATGACTCAACTGAATTCCAATAAAATTTTCTATTGTGTACATATAAAGCATGGTTTCCATTAGCAGATAATATTATATTATTGAATATATCCAATTTATTTCTAATAATATCTGAGCTCTCAGCAAGAACATCATTGTTAAGATCGTAATCTAAAAATGAATAATTATTTTTTTCATTTTTAAATCCATTTAAATAAACTAGGTAAGCATAATTTAACTTTTTTAAAGCTAGCAATGAATTATGTTTAAAAGAATTATTTTTCATTGACCAGTTTGTATTATTTATTCTTGATAGCTGAATTTCAGTTGCTATATCTGATACTTTAAATATTTTAGTCCAATTTACACCTTTTGCAGAAGAAATTTTTGATGCTGCTTTCATCATATACTTTTCATCCCCCTCAAGTATAGGTCCTTCCCTTCTTTTATTAAATTCTAAAAATTCTTTTGAAATTTTTTCTTGAAATAACATTTTTAAGTTTTGACCGTAAATTTTAACATTTACAATTTGTGTTCTTGGAGAAAGATAGTCTAATTCTCTAAGCAACTCTGTCATAAATATTTCATCTTCTTCTTTGCCTCTAGTATTTTCTAAAAAAAGTTTAAATTTTGTAATATTATTGATGTGTCCATCTAATATTTGAATGTCTAAACTTTGAAAAACCTGTCCTTCTTTGTATAGGATGTGATCTTTTAGATCCCCACTTGTTCTGATTTTAACCTTAAAAATACAACTCAATTTATTTTGATACTTTACTACAATTTTACCTCTAAATTTTTTTTTAAATCTATCTGTTATTATATGTGAATTACTTGTTAGTATTCTAGTATTATTAATTTGCCACTTTCTGTATTCATTGACCTCAATATCTATTTTTTCGATTGTTAAATAGTCAAAGTTATCTTTAAAATTATATTGATTACAATCATCAGTTTTTTTTGCTGATACTTGCGTTATAAACACAAAAAAAATGATAAGGAAAGGTGTTACTATAATTTTATATATAGTTGACATCTATTTTTTTTATAGACTTTAGATTTTCAATCTCTTTTTTGAATTGATTTAAGGTCTCTTTATCTTGAAATGCCAGTCGATATAAATAATCACTAGTTTCTGAATTTTGTATTAATGACTTTAGATTGTTATTGTTTTCAATTAATTCAATTTTCTCAGAAGAGGAAACTTCTATCTGATTTAAATCAACTCCTTCATTAAAAGAAATATTATAAAAATTATCTTTTTTTGAATTATTTCTGCTTCTATTTATAAGTTTTAAACAAATCAAAATTGCAACAGTCATTAAACTTAATGAAATGGCATAACTATTTTTAACACTAGATGCTATCCCTATTGTTATTAAGTCAAAATATATAATCAGCTCTAAGGCACTTTTTACTGGATGTCTGAATCTTACTATCGATAAAGCTCCAATCATTCCTAATGATAATGCAATATTTCCATAAATTGTTTTGGTAATAGTAAAAGTTATGATTGGTAAAATAAAGAAGGCAACTGTTTGGGAAAATGTTTTTGCCCATAGTTGTCCTGAGTAAATCAATGAAAATCTTATTAGATATCCACTAATTAACATAGTTAGTACTGAGTAAAAATCTTCCATAATATTTTTTTAATTTAATAACAAAATTATCTGATAATATATAATTAAAATAATATTATCTATACATATGTTTTTATATCTTAAATATGCTGCTTATACTTTAATAATAATTTTAATCTCGCTATACAGCATAAAAAAAATAAGAAAGTATAAAAAAATCTACAAAAAAAATGGTTTGGATGGAGTTTGGCTTTATTTTGTCAATAAAAATATCAAAAAAACTGGTTTAAATAATTTTATTGATGTAAAAAAAAATCTTCTTGGAGCTAAAATAGAGCGATTGTCAAAAGGTAGAATACTCTATGGTCCATATTCTGAAACCAAAATTATTAATTCGTATGGATGGTCGAACATAGATTTTGCAGCAAAATATCTCGGCACATATGAGTCTCATATACAAAAAAAAATTATTTTTCTTTCTAAAAAATTTAAACTTAATAACTTTATAGATTTAGGTGCGGCTGAGGGCTATCATATAATAAGTTTATTAAAAAAAAAATATTTTTCTAGGGGATCTGCTTTTGAGATAAATATTAAAAGCAGAAATTTATTAAAAAGAAATGCTACAATTAATGGTGTTTCAAAAAAATTATCTATTTTTTCTGATGCAACATTTGAGTCCTTAAAAAAAAACCTTGAAAAACAAGATCTAAAAAAGATGCTATTTCTCGTTGATATCGAAGGACATGAATTTAAAATATTTGATAAAAAATTCTGTAGTTATTTTTCTAAATGCCACTTTATTATTGAAGATCATAATTTTAATATACTTAATAATAAAATTTTATCTAATTTTTACAAAACTATTAAAAAAAAATTTCATGTTGAGTTTATTAGAGACCAATCTAAAAAACCTTTTGATATTACTATACTTGATAAATTTTCTGATGATGAAAAGTATTTAATGATGTCTGAGGGACGCCCCATGACAATGCAGTGGTTGGTTTTAACACCAAAGTAACAATTTAAATAATTTTTCTTATCTTGTCCAAGTCTAAATACATATCTCCATTATTGTTATTTTTAATTTCATTTAGAAAAATAAATTGATGATTAAGTTTATTAATTTTTGAAACTCTTTTATATTCATAATTTTTAATATATTTAGGAATTATTTCGACTACTTTTGTGTTACGTCTACAAAAAGTTATATTTGCCAATCCAGCACCGTGGGGTGCTATGATTAATTTACAATTACTAAATATTGATACTTGATCAATAAATTTTAAATTACTTAATCTTAAAATCTTAAAATTTTTTTTTCTTAAGAACATAACTACTTCTTTATTATTGATTAGCTTGCAGTGATTTTGATTAGAGTCTGTCCTATCAATAAATATTTTTTTATAATTACTCTTTTTTATTTTTTTTTTTTGGAAAATTTTCTTTAAGGAGTAAATAATCCACGCTGGTATATTAGAATGGGAAAAAAAAATAGTTTTATTGAAATAATTAGGATGTGTTACTGCTAATAATTTTTTAGCCTCAACGTGTCTAAATTTATTTGAGTCAATAATTTTTTTAGTATCAATATTTATGTTTATTAATTTTAAAGTTTCTTTTTGAAATTTGTTTAATCTTGAGAGATAAAAAAAATCTTTTTTATCTATTTTGTATTGTTGTGATATAAGTATGATTTTTGGGATTATATCAAAAAGCCAGTGTGCATAGTTTAAGTGTCCACTCGCACCCTGTGTTAAAACTAACATTCTACCATTAACTTTTTTTTTAAATTTAGGCGTTCCATTTAGAAGAACTTCATTTTTGTTTTGTTTTAAATAACCTTTAATTTGTTGAAAAGAAACATCTTTTATCAATATATTCTTTGATATTACTGCTAGGTTTTCTACGTAATTAGTAAATACTCTTCCATTATTTATTTGATATAATTTATATTTATATTTCTTAACATTATTATTAAATATCTTATAAACATTAGTAACTTTAATTTCTTTTTGAATTTTTTTTTGGATTTTTATTTTTCCATAAACACCCAAAAAAAAATTTATGATTATTGTATTATAGAATAGTTTTATTTTTTTTTTTAATAGCATTTATGAATAAACAATTTATTAATTATTATTTTCACTTTTACAAAATATATATTAAATAAATAATAATGACTAATTTAAAAATTTATTGTGTCTCTGATATACCAATTCCTGATTTGGAAAAATTAGATTTGATTTTAGCAGGTGTTGGAGAAAAAAAATTCCCTAACAATTATATTACTTGTTTAGATGGTATTAATATCCAAAATAAACAAAAATATTATTCTGAGTTGACATTTCATTATTGGTTATGGAAGAATGAATTTGGTAATTTAGATAATAAAACTTGGATAGGTTTTTGTCAAAAAAGAAGATTTTGGCTAAATAAGAATTCATCTACAGTCAATAGTTTAGGTGATCTAAATAAAAGTATCTTAAGAAAAATTCCAAAAGAATGGGAAAAATATGACGCATTTCTATGTGAGCCTATCAAAGTTTCACCAGCCAAAACAACCAAATTAATTAAAAAAGGTTGGAAGAATTGGTTAAAAAATCCATCAATTTTGTTTGATAAAAGAAAACACAATATCAAACTTCAATTTGATATGTTTCATGGTTATGGAATCTTAGATAGTGCAATTGATAGAATGAGATTTGAGCATAGAGAAGAATTTAGACATTACGTGGATACTAACACTGAGTTTAATCCACATATAATGGTTATTTCAAAAAAAATAATTTTAGATAAATGGTTTAAAGATTTATTTAGTTGGCTTTTCGAATGTGAAAAACTTTTTGGTTTTAAAAATCTTACAGGCTATGATAAAGGAAGACTTTACGCTTATTTATCTGAAAGATATTTACCATTTTGGTTTAATAAATTTTACAAATCAAAAAATTTACCTTGGATTTTTTTTGACACTACAATCTAATTTATTAAGCAATCCACTCACTTAAATTGGTCAAATTTTTTAAAATATATTCAGGATACGTTTCATCTATTTGATTTTTTTGAAAATTATCTTTTCTACCAATAATATCTTGTTTTTTTTCTATATTTTTTTTTATTTCCATTAGGTCAAGGTATTTATCATCAATTTTTTCTTGAAAATGATAGGGGTCATTTGTTTCACATAAATTTTTATATTTATATAGTAATGCTTCAGGTGATTTTAAATTACAAAAATGCCATCCACCTTCTTGGATTATGTTGTTTAGTCTAAATTTATCTAATCGCCATAAAGGTCTTTTTTTAAATTTTAAATTTCTTAACCATTGTGGTGATTTTAAATATTTTTTTACACAAATTCTACTTCCATACCAAAATGGATAATTTTTACTTTGAAGATTTAATTTATAATAAAAGTGTTTTTGTTTAAATACTGCATATTTTTTTTTTGGCTCAAAATTATTTATTTTACTTGGATTTGGAATTTCGTCTAAATCAGAAATGATAATCAAATCATCATCAGATGAATATTTAAGTCCTCTTAATATACAATTCCTTTGAAAATTTTCTCTTAGGTAAGGATCATCACCATCTGGCATATCTTCTACTGGAACATATATTATTTTTTTTTTAAAATTTGGAAATTTATCTATATTAAATCTCAATTTTTTAGGATTATTCTGCCATGTTTTATTTCCTTCAACTATTACAAAATAGTCTACATATTCATTTAGGATATTTAGTCTCAAATCTAACAATAAATCTTCATCCCAATATGAAAAACAATCGTAAATTTTCATAAGCTATCTTTATTAATCTTTAGAACTCCTATGAAGGCTTCCTGAGGGATTTCTACTTTACCAAATTGCTTCCCTCTGGCTTTTCCTTTTTTTTGTTTGTCTAATAATTTTCTTTTTCGATCTCTGGCACCCCCACCATGAATTTTAGTTAATACATCTTTTTTAAATCCTTTAATTGTCTCTCTTGCTATAATCTTTCCACCAATAGCAGCCTGTACTGGAATCATAAAATTATGACGAGGAATTAAATCTTTTAATTTTTCACATACCTCTCTTCCAACAGTTTGTGCAAAATCTTTATGAACCATCATAGACAATGCATCAACTGGCTCAGCGTTAACTAAAATTCCCAGTTTTACTAAATCACCTTCTCTGTGACCTATAATTTCATAGTCAAAACTAGCATATCCACTGGTCATCGACTTAAGTCTATCATTAAAATCAAAAACAACTTCGTTTAAAGGTATTTCATAATTTAAAATAGCCCTATTACCAGAATAACTTAAATTTGTTTGTAATCCTCTTTTGTCTTGGCAAACTTTTATAATCGATCCCAAATATTGGTCTGGAGTTATTATTGTTGCTTTAATCCAGGGCTCTTCAATAAATTTTATTAGTGTTGGATCTGGTAAACTTGAAGGATTTTGAAGCTCTATTACTTCACCTTTATTCATATGAATTTTATAAACTACACCTGGTGTAGTGGTTAATAAATTTATATCAAATTCTCTTTCAAGTCTTTCAGTAATGATCTCTAAATGCAGAAGTCCTAAAAAACCACATCTGAAACCTAATCCTAAAGCTGAAGAAGACTCTGCTTCAAAAGTAAAACTAGCATCATTTAGTTGTAATTTACCTAGGCCATCTTTTAGCTTTTGATATTCAGAACTATCCACTGGAAATAATCCACAAAAAACAACAGGTTTACTTCTTTTAAATCCAGGTAACGCTTCTTGAAGCGGTTTGCTTGCATCACAAATTGTGTCCCCAACTTTTGTTTCAGATAAAACTTTTATACCTGTTGTTATAAAACCAATTTCACCTGCGTTTAACTCTTTCATATCAGTTGCTTTAGGAGTAAAAACACCAACTTTTTCAATAATATATTCTTGATTTGTTGACATCATTTTTATTTTCATATTTTTAGAAATTTTTCCATCAATAACTCTGACTAAAATAACTACACCTAGATAAGTGTCATACCAACTGTCTACTAATAAACACTTTAAATCTGCATCCTTTTCTCCCTCTGGAGCTGGTAATGATACAATAATTTGCTCTAGAATTTCATTAATACCCTCGCCTGTTTTTCCTGAACAAGGAATAGCATTTTCAGTATCAATACCAATTACTTCCTCAATTTGTTTTTTTGTTTTTTCTAAATCTGAAGCTGGTAAATCAATTTTATTTAGAACTGGTACAATCTCATGATTTATATCTAATGCTTGATAAACATTTGCTAGTGTTTGTGCTTCGACACCTTGTGTACTATCAACAATCAATATAGATCCTTCGCACGCATATAAAGATCTGCTAACCTCATAACTAAAATCAACATGACCTGGTGTATCAATTATATTCAAGATATAATCTTTACCATCTTTAGATTTATAATTAAGTTTTACTGTTTGAGCTTTAATTGTAATTCCTCTTTCTCTTTCTATGTCCATTGAATCTAATACTTGAGCCTTCATTTCTCTTTCAGTAAGCCCTCCACAACTATGTATTATTCTATCAGCAATTGTTGATTTACCGTGATCAATATGTGCAATAATTGCAAAGTTTCTTATATGATCAATCTTTGCCATAACTATGATCTAATCTTTGCGTCAGTTTTTGTTTCTACAGCTGATATAATAAGGTGATTAATTTTATTAAGGTCCTCTTCATTTAATGTTTTTTCTAAGGATTGGATAGTTACATTAAGTGCAATTGATTTTTTATTTTCAGGAATATTTGTACCCTCATAAACATCAAAAACTTTAACTGATTTTATTAATTCTTTATCTACATTGGAAATAATATCTATTAGTTCCTGTACTTTAAAATTTTTATCTAACACAAAAGCAAAGTCTCTTTCTGATTTTTGAAAATCTGAATATTTATATTGAGTTTTTTGATCTTTTAATGATTTTTTAGGATGTTTAATATTGTCTAAAAAGATTTCAAAACCAACTAAAGCTTCTGATTTAATATCTAATTTCTTTAAAATCTTTGGATGAATATCACCAAAAAAAGCTATTACTTTTTCTTTACCTTTGTTTAAGAAAACTCTTCCTGATTTTCCTGGGTGATAATAATTAGGTGTCTCATCATCTATATAAAATTTATCTTTATTAAATCCCGCTTCAACTAAACTTTGAATAACATCTCTTTTTACATCAAAAACATCAACTAACCTTTCTTTTTCAATCCAACTCTGTCTAGTCAATTTACCTGACCTTAAGCCACTAATTACTGTCTGTTGTTCACCTGGTTGACTTCCTTGAAAAGTAGGGCCAATCTCAAATATTGATAAATCCTTAAATCCTCTTCCTAAATTCTTGTCTAAATGAATAATCAAATTTGAAAAAATTGAAGATCTTAATACGTTTAAATCTGAACTAATGGGATTAACTATCTTAATTTCTTTATTTTTTTCTAGAAATAATTGATTAATTTTACTGTCTGTAAAAGACCAAGTTATTGCTTCTAGATACCCCTTTGAAGCTATAGATCTTTGTAAAAAATGAAATAGTTTTTGTTTTGAATTTAATGTGTCTCTAGCTCTATTCTTTTCAGGCTCAATCATTTTAATTTGATCATAGCCTTTAATTCTCACCAACTCTTCTACTACATCAACTTCTTGGGAAATATCAGGTCTCCATGGTGGAATTATCAAATCAAAAAAGTTTTTAGTTTTTTTAACTTCAAATCCTAAATTTTCTAAAATTTGTATCATTTCTTTTTTTGCAATATTAAATCCAGTAATTTTTTCAAATAAAACAGGATTAAATTTTATATTGCTGTTTTTTGTTTTTTCTGTTTTTTGGATATCGAATTCACTAATTTCTCCACCACAAATTTCTTTAATTAATCTAGCTGCTTTTTCAAGACCTTGCTCTATGGATAGCGGATCAATACCTCTTTCAAATCTAAATTTTGCATCAGTATCTATATTTAAAATTTTAGAAGACTTTCTAATTGATCTTGGATTAAAATACGCTGACTCAATTAATACATTTTTTGTATCAAACTCTGTTCCTGTTCTAGTTCCACCTATTATACCACCAAGACCTAATACGCCTGAACTATCAGAAATTACACACATATCACTTTCTAATTCGTATTCTTTATTATCTAGTGCCTCAAATTTTTCACCTTTTTTAGAATTTCTAACAATGATTTGTTTATCAATTTTATCAACATCATATGCGTGCAAAGGTCTATTTAAATCAAACATTACATAATTTGTAATATCAACTATTGCAGATATAGGTTTTTGACCGAGAGATATTATCTTTTCTTTTAACCAATCAGGACTTTCTGTATTTTTTACACCTTTAATTAAACAACTGCCAAATGATGTACAGGCCTGACCTTTTTCATTTAAAATTTTAACATTAACAGTTTGTTTTCCTTTTTTTTTTAATTTTTGCTCTTTTTTCTTTATTAGTTTGCCAGCTCCAGCTGCTGCTAAATCTCTTGCTATACCACTCACTCCTAAACAATCTGCTCTATTAGGGGTAATAGAAATATCAATTACATTTAAATCATTTTTTGGAAAATAATTTTTACCAATTTTTTTTTCATATTTTTTTGTTGAAAGCTCTGTAATGCCATCACTTTCTTCCGATAAATTTAACTCAGACTCTGAACAAAGCATCCCTGATGAGGTAACTCCTCTTATTTTGCTTACCACTAACTTCATTTGATTTTTTGGGATTACTGCACCTGGTGGAGCATAAATTGTTAACAATCCTTCTTTTGCATTTGGTGCACCACAGACTACTTTTACAGGATTACCCGAGCCTATATCAACATCGCATACTTTTAGTCTATCTGCATCTGGATGTTTTTCTGCCTTTAAAATTTTAGCTACTATGAATGCATCAAGCTCACCTGATTGCTTATCTACACTTTCTACTTCTAAACCAATATCTGTAAGTTTATCTATAATTTCGTTTTCATTTAATTTTGTGTCTAAATGTTCTTTGAGCCAGTTAGTTGTAATCTTCATCTACTTAGGCCTCTATAATTTGTTGGTACATCTATTGGATCAAATCCAAAGTGATTTAACCATCTATAGTCACAATCAAAAAAGGCTCTTAAGTCATTTATGCCATACTTAAGCATTGCCAATCTATCTATACCTATTCCAAATGCATAACCTTGAAACTCATCAGGATTTACCTTCACATTTCTTAAAACATTTGGGTGAACCATTCCACATCCCAAAACTTCAAGCCATTTGTCACCTTCTCCAATAACTATTTTTCCATCTTTAATTTCATAACCAATATCAACTTCAGCTGAAGGTTCTGTAAATGGAAAATGACTAGGTCTAAATCTCATTTTTATCTTATCAACTTCAAAAAACTCTTTAATAAAATAATTTAAGCACCCTTTTAGATGACCCATGTTAATATCTTTATCAATATGTAGTCCTTCTACTTGATGGAACATAGGTGCATGAGTTTGATCACTATCAGACCTATACGTTCTACCTGGTGCTATTATTTTAAAAGGCGGTTTATCATTTAACATTGTTCTAATTTGTACTGGAGAAGTATGGGTCCTTAACAATAATTCTTTTTTATCATCTAAATAGAAAGTGTCATGCATATCTCTTGCTGGATGATTGTCAGGCGTATTTAATGCTGTAAAATTATTATATTCATTTTCAATATCTGGTCCTTCTTCAACACTAAATCCAATTTCTGAAAAGATTGAGGAAATTTCATCTATAACCTGTGACACTGGGTGTATCTTTCCCTGTGTGAAGGGTCTCTCTGGTAAAGTTATATCTACTTTTTCTTTTTCAAGTTTTTGATTAATTTCTTTTGTTTCAATATCATCAATTTTTTCGGATATTAAATTTTGTAGTTCATCTTTTACCTGATTTAAGTCTGATGCAAATTTCTTTCTTTCTTCTTCAGCTACCTTTCCCAGCATTTTAAATTGAGAACTAATTAGACCAGCTTTACCAAATAAATCTGTCTTGATTTGATTAACTTGATTAAGGTCTAAATTACCTTTTAGCTTTAAAAGAAAATCATCTTTTATTTTTTTAATATCAGACATATTGAGAGATTATTTCTTCACCGAAGAAAAACAATAGTGAAGATTAAT
>ENA-OWPI01002252-OWPI01002252.1-marine-metagenome-genome-assembly--contig:-NODE-2252-length-18428-cov-3.131219_pt1 | contig 18428 bp, 18 predicted proteins | sample MGYA00238138_ERZ651775 | MGnify/ENA primary metagenome ERZ651775 (study PRJEB26906, sample SAMN06265043) | marine metagenome | isolation source: Helgoland LTER site | place: Germany:Helgoland, sampling...
TTTTAAAGTTAGTTCAGTATATAGGAGAAATGAATGTTCTAGTTAAAGCATTAGTCGCCAGTAAAAGGAAAATTTTTATTTTCCTTTTTTTTATTATGAATGTTGTTATCATTCTAGGGTCAATAATGTATTTAATTGAGGGTGAAAAAGCTGGTTATTCCAATATTCCAAAAAGTATTTACTGGGCAATTGTAACTCTTACAACAGTAGGATACGGAGATATCACTCCATTAACACCATTAGGGCAAACTATAGCATCAATGATTATGCTATTAGGTTATAGTATTATTGCTGTACCAACAGGCATAATCACGTCAGAATTAACATCTCATAAAAAAAGCAACGTAGCTATAATTTCGTGTACTGTATGTGAAAAAGATAATTTAGATAGCGATTCTTTTTTCTGTAATAAATGTGGATCTAAAGTTGATAGCTAAAACTAATCTGAAAATATTATTTATATTAATCTTATTTCTTTTAACAGAAATAATTGCCGCTAAAGAACCACAAAATTGGGATAATTCATTAGAAACAACAAAAAAAGAAGTTTTTGTTGTTGAAAATTTTCATGAATGGTGAAATACCGAGTTTTTTCATAAATAATTTGCAGTATTCCATGTCGCCAATATAGGCACCCCAATAAAAACTACGGGCTAATAGTTTCTACGTAACGTTTAGTTCACTATTTTTGACCCTTGTAATAATCCATGGGTGCTCAAGATCATCTTTATTATACCAATCTGCATAATCCTCATCTTGATTAGAATTATCAGGCAATGGCAAATTATTTTTATCATTATTGATTTCAGGATTGTTATTTTTATTAGACACTTACATCACCTATTTTTATTAAGTTAAATTAAATGTATAATTTAATAAATATATTAAGTAAAATAAAAATCCTGCTACTAAAAATATAAACTAGTTAATATTTTCTTATTTAAAAAATTTATGAAAAATACCAAAATAATTCTTAAAACAATATTAATTGGAATGCTAGGTGGATCGGTTTTTAATATACTATTATTTCCGTTACCATGGGTTTTAGGACCAGCCTTTTTTATTGCTATTTTGGCATTATGTGGAACAGAAGTAAATATTCCACAAAAAATTAGAAATCCTTTTATAGGTATTATTGGTATTTGGTTAGGTCAGTCATTTTCTTCGTCTATATTTATAGAATTACATAATTGGTTCATATCCATAGCTTTGCTATTGATATACGTACCTTTCTCATATTTTATTACTTATATATTTCTTCATAAAATTAGAGGCCTTAGAAAAGTAGAGGCATTCTTTATTTCATCTCCAGGCGGATTACTGGAGATGGTTCTGGGTGCTGAGGAATGTGGGGCTAATTCTAAACTAGTTGGATTAGTACATATGATACGTATTTTTTTAACAGTATTTATAATTCCAACAATAATTTTGATAATATTTCCTGGTTCTTTTGAGAGAGAACCCTTATGGCCAAGTATTACAGGATCTTTAATGGATTGTTTAATCATTTTAATTATTCTGCCTATTGGCCTTCTATTTGGTAAAATATTTAGAATACCAGGGAGACGTTTATTTGGACCATTAATCATAAGTGCAATACTTCATATCACAGAGATAATAGATCTTAATGCTCCTATAATTATTTTTATTTTTGCCCAACTTATTACAGGAAGTTTCTTTGGTAGTAATATGAATGGACTCACTTGGAAAACAGCAAGAAATTATGTAGGTCACGCTATCTCAATAGTCATCTCTTTAAGTATTTGTATGATACCATTTATAATAGGCGTTACTTATTTAATTAACTCTAGACCTGAAGCTGTTATTCTTGCTTACTCCCCAGGCGGCATAAACGAAATGGGCTTAGTAGCAGCAACGCTTGGTATAAAACCAGCTTTTGTTATAACACATCATTTATTTAGATTATTAATAGTAGTTTTAATACTTGGATTAGCTCAAAAGTTTATATATCCAAAATTAAAACTATTAATACAAAGCTCAAAATGAAATTTCATTATTTTAAAATATAAAGTAAGATATAATCCTAAATCATAATTTATGGAGATATAATTGATCAAAGGACTCATCGCACCAATATTAACGCCATTTGATAACAATCTTAATGTTGATCAAAGCATGTATAATGATTTAGCTAAGAGCCTAATGGATAATGGATGTTCAGGTTTAGCTCCTTTTGGGACCACTGGTGAAGCACTCTCAGTAGGAAATAAAGAAAGAATGAATGCAATTGAAGGATTAGTTAAAAGTGGTATTGACCCTAATAAATTAATTCCTGGAACTGGCTTATGTAATCTTCCTGATACAATTGAGATAACCAAACACGCGATAGACTTAAAATGCCAAGGTGTTATGACCTTACCTCCATTTTACTTTAAGGGAATGAGTGACACTGGCCTCTACAAATATTTTGAAAAGTTAATCGAAGGCGTAAATGATAATAGATTAAAAATATATCTATATCATATTCCACAAGTTTGCGGCGTTGGCTTATCAATAGACCTTGTTCAAAAGTTAAAATCGTCTTTTCCAGAAACTATAGTAGGAATAAAAGATAGCTCAGGTGTTTGGGAAAATACAGAAGCATTACTAAAAATTAAAGACTTAATAGTTTATCCAGGAGCAGAATTGCCTGTGATAGAAGCAATCAAGCTTGGAGCTCCAGGTTGTATATCAGCAACTGCTAATCTAAATAGTAAAGACATTGCTGATGTCATAGAGCTTTGTCACTCTGGACAATGGGATGAAGCTGAAGAACTTCAAAAAAAAGTGAAATCAGTACGATTGTTATTTCAAGATTACGCTCCAATTCCAGCACAAAAAGCTTTATTAGCGATGCAAACAAACAATCCTTTATGGAATAATTTAAGACCACCATTTCAGCAAATATCCAAAGAAAAAAGCACTGAATTAGCTAATACATTAAGAGATAAATTTGGTTTTAGATTCTAAAAAATAAAAGAGAATTTATGAAAATTAACGATATATCTTTACCGCTTAAAGGCAAGTGTCATTGTGGCTCTGTTAAATTTGAAATCAAAACCAATATTCAAGGTTTAAGGAGATGCAACTGCTCCATTTGTTCAAGAAAAGGCTTTGTTATGGGAACAGCTCTAGTAGATGAGTTAGTTATAACTTCAGGAAAAGAATTTTTAAACACCTATAAATGGAACACAAAAATAGCCGAACATTATTTTTGTAAAGTATGTGGCATAAATACTCACCATAAAAGAAGGTCGGACCCAAATCAATACGGATACAATATTGGATGCATAGAAGGCTTTGAAATGTCTTGGATTGAAAATGCACCTTTTGTAGATAACACTAAAATGAGTGTAATTGATAATTTCAAAGACTAATTATTTATTAAATGATTTCTTTAAAATCTTATGTAAAATTCCAGCGAATATTATGACAAGAAAAACCCTAAACATATGATGTGGACTTATAAACGACATATCTGCCCCAATTGAAAGAGCCAATATGTTCATTTCAGACTGCCCTCCAGGTGAAAATGCTAATAAAACTGATAGTGGATCATAACCAAAACTCATTAAAATTAAATAAATAATTATCAACGGAATTATTGAAATCAAAGTTGTAATAAACCCTGCTAGAATTGGTCCAGACATTTCTTTTAAAGTTATATTTTTAAATAAACACCCAAGAGCTGAGCCTAACAAAATCTGAATGGAAATAACTAATAAATATATTGGCATAGCTTCTACTATTTCAAAAACATGAACAAATGCAGACAAGATCATAGGCCCAATTATTGTTGGACCAGGAATTTTAAATTTAACTGCTAAATACCAACCGAGAATTGAAACCAAAATCACAGATGGTAACTGCTGCCAATTAAAAAATAAATCAGGTTGAGGAATATTTTTAATTCCTAAATGTGGAACAAATAAAATTAACAAAGAGGCTAAAAATACCACTACTACTATTCTTGTTGCGTGAATCAAAACAAGAGTTCTCGGATCAGCTCCTATTTCTTGGCCAAGAATGACCATTTCGTTTAAACCACCAGGTATTGAGCCATAAATTGAGGTTGATTTATTAAATTTCATAATTTTTGATAAATATAAATACGTAGTCAATCCCATTATTATTACAAAACCAGGAATAAATAATAGGGACACTCCAATCTCAGAAACTCGATCAAGAATTTCGGGGCCAAAATTTGCTCCAATTGTACAGCCTAAAAGAGCCCTACAGAATGGTCTTGGTTTTTTTGCTATTGTTACAGGTTTACCAATCGCTGAAAAAAAACCGCATCCTAGTAAAGGTCCAAGCATCCAAGGCAGAGGTAAACCAAGATAATAAGCTATAAAACTACTCATTATAGCTAAAATCAAACTTGATATATATCTCCATTTCTGTGGCCACCAATCAAAAAGAAAATCAAAGTAAGAAAGATTTGTTTTAATCATTTTCAATGTCTTTTGGAATATAGATATTTCCATCCATAATTTTTCTTGAAGTTCTATATACTCCACATGACTTTATATAATTACTATCTGTTTCCTCAATCGTTGTTGAAGTTTCAACTATGCAATCTATTGAGCCCAACGGATGCTCAATTATAATTTTATCTTCACCTGTAACTTTAATATTAGATATTTTTGAGGCTACAGTCCCTGAGATTAAACATGCAGATGCAATACAGTTAGTACCAGTTGCAGCATGGGTCTCATGACATGTCTTAGGAGTAAAATATCTTGATGTAATTGTCCCTCCATGCAAAGCCTTAGATAATAATGCAAATTTTGGTAAAACTTTACCATTCACATTACCCATGCCCATTTCTAGGGCTGCAAGCAATCGTATTTCTTCAATTTTTTTTAATAAATTTTTATTAGCATTTAAAGCTGATGCTGTCTCATTACCTTCAATATCAAAATCATTAGCATTAGCCATAACAATTGGCATTGAGACATCTAGACAAGTGACTTCAATACCGTTTATAGTTGTCGTTCTATCTCCAGTAGGTAACAGCTTCCCTGTTGCTCCTCCAACAATATTCTTAAATTTTAATAAAATTGGAGATCCAGCTCCAGGAACGCCTGCAATTTTATAATCTCCTGAGTAAGCGACTGATTTACTTGGAGTAGGAATGGTTGCATCAATTATAGAGCCTGTATTTACCGATCTAATTACAATTTTTGTATAAGCTTCTTTAGCTTCAATTAGGCCTTGTTCTATGGCGAAAGGTCCAACAGCAGAGAGCATATTTCCACATGTGGGTCCATAATCAACTTTAGCTTCATCAACTAAAACTTGAGCAAAAAAATAGTCAATATCAACATTAGCAACTTCACTTTTGGAGATAATACAAACTTTACTAGTGACTGAGGTGGCTCCACCCATTCCATTAATTTGCCTTGTATCTGGAGATCCCATGGCTGCAAGTAGATAGTTTGTTAACTTAGCCTGATTTACAGGCAAGTCTTTTTTATTGAATAGCAGGCCTTTAGAAGTTCCTCCCCTCATATATACTGTAGGTATTGATATTTGATCTGACATAATTTTATTAAATATAGTGATTTAAAATATTAATTAATTTTTTTGTTATTTCTTGAGTTGAAGCAGTTCCACCAAGATCTTTTGTTAAGTTTTTATCATTTGCTAAAAGTTTTATAACAGAATTATTTATTAAACTCGATGCTAAAATAAAGTTCTCCAACTTTCTTTTTTCTCCTAGCCAATTTAATAACATGCTCGCAGATAAAATTAGTGATATTGGGTTAGCAATGTTTTTCCCCGCAATGTCATTCGCTGAACCATGTTGTGCTTGAGCCATAGCCTGATTTTCACCAGAATTTAAAGATCCTGCCAAACCCAAAGAACCAGATAGTTCTGTGGCTAAATCTGATAATATATCACCAAACATATTAGTAGTTACAATAATATCAAATTGACTTGAATCCCTGACAATGTGGGCAGCGCAAGCATCAACTAACATCTCTTCATAATGTATATCATTATATTTTGAAGAGATTTGACGACAAGCATCTAAAAAAATTCCATCTGTTAATCTCATTACATTTGCTTTGTGGATAGCATGTACTTTTATTTTTTTATCTCGTGATAAGGCTATGTTATTAGCAATGTTAAAAGCTTCTTCAGCAATTCTTAATGAAGCTTTTTTTGTAATTTTTCTAAATGCAAGGCCTACACCTTCAACAGGACTAAATTCACCGTTACCATCAACCATATTTCTGTCTGCATAGAAGCCCTCAGTATTTTCCCTTACAATTATTAAATCCATGTTTTTAGACAGAGATTGAACATTATTATAATTTTTAGCTGGCCTAATATTTGCAAATAAATCTAATTCAATGCGTAGGACACCTGATGGATTCAAACCGCCTTCTGATTTAGCAGGATAATTATTATGATCTACTGGACCTAAAATAATGCCATCCGCTTCCTTAGATTTTAATAAAGCTTTTTCTGGTAACGTTGTTCCAAAAGCTTTTAAAGATTTTACACCTATAAGCTCTTTTTCGATATTGACGTCCAAACTTAATTTAGTACTCAAAAAGTCAATTACCTCTATGGTGGAAGTCATTATTTCTGGACCAATACCATCACCGTCAAAAGCTATTAAATTGATTGTCATAAATTTACTTTCTTACTGGCCTTTGAATGTTACAGATTTTTTATTAACAAAAGCCTCAATACCATTCATTCCATCTTTCGTTTTGGCAGACTCTGCAATCATCCTAGCTTCATACTCCATTTGTCCTTCTAATGAGTCTAAGAAACTGTTGTGAACCAAGTTTTTTAATTTACCAAATGCTAGAGACGGACCTTCTGACAATTTTTTAGCTAAATTATATGCTTCATGTTTTAGATCTTTAAAATCAACAACTTTGTTAATGAGACCCCATTCAAGTGCCTCATTTGCACTTAAAACCCTATTTGTTAATACAAGTTCTGTATATCTTCTTGCTCCAATAATTCTTGGAAGAAAGTAAGTAGAGGATCCATCTGGAGTTAATCCTATTTTTGAATAAGCTGAGACAAATGTAGCATTTGAGGACGCAATTGCCATATCTGCAAAACCAACAAAAGAAAAACCAGCACCAGCGGCAACTCCATTTACAGCTACAATTAAAGGTGCATTCATTCTTGAAAGCCTAGATATTGCCCCATGAAGGATTGTTGTAACTTCTTTTAGATGACTAGAGGTTTTCTCACCATATTTATAAAAAGAATTTACATCTCCGCCGGCACAAAAGGCATCTTCTCCTGTTCCACTCATCAAAACAGACCTAATATTAGGATTATCGTCGCATTCTAATGAGACTTGAAATAAGTCCTCTGCCATAGTTTGATTTAAAGAATTATAATGTTTTGGTCTGTTTAGTTCAATAAATGCAATATTATTCTCAATTTTAAAATTAATAGTTTCTAGGTCCATATTAAATTCCTTCAATGTTATTATTTAATATTTTTTAAAACTTCTTCTGTATGCTCTCCTAACAGTGGCGGTGATCTATATAGTTGCGCTGGTGTTTCAGACAACTTAACTGGAAACCCTGTCATTTTTATCTTTCTTCCTTCTGGGCCTGATGAGGTTATCACCATCTCTGTATCTTTTATTAATTGACTATCAAGAGCTTCAGGAAGTGATGCAACCTTGGCGGCCGGGCACCCTGCATCATTTAGTTTTTCAATCCAAAAATCAGACGTTTTCTGTTTCATTTTATCATTAATTATATCATTTAAACTTTGTCTGTTTTTCATTCTATTTTCGTTATCTTTATAAATTTCTTGATTTAACAAATCTGATAATTCAATACATTCCAAAAATATTACACAAAATTTATCACTTGCCGGAGCCACAGCCACCTCTCCATCTGATGATTTAAACAAGCCATAGGGTGCTAAAATAGGATGATTATTACCTGATTTTTTGGGAGCTGTGCCTTTTACAAAACTTTCGGATGATAAATAAGCCATCATCGAAATTAATCCAGACGTCAAGCTAGACTCAACCCTTTGACCTTGATTGCTTTTAATCCTTGATTGAAGAGCACACACAATACCAAAAGAACAATATAGTCCTGCAACTAAATCTGAAATAGGCATAGCAGCACGCATTGGTCCACTGTCTTCTGTTCCGTTTAAAGACATAAATCCACTTAAAGCCTGAGCGATAAAATCAAATGCAGGCCTTTCACTCATTTCTCCCTCACTACCAAAACCATTAACGCAAGCTCTGATTAGTCTTGGGTTTATAGATTGTAAAACTTGGTCATCAAAACCCATTTTAGCGAAAACCCCAGCTTTGAAATTTTCTACAACTACATCTGCGTCACTTAATAACGATTTAAGAATTTCTTTGTCAGTTTCTTTATATAGGTCTAATATTACAGATTTCTTATTTCTATTAAATTGCGCAAAATATGAACTATACCCATCAATCATGTCACCTTGATTTCTAACATTATCACCTTTTGGAGGTTCAATTTTAATAACCTCAGCACCCATATCAGCTAGTAACATTGTACAAAAAGGTCCAGATAGTACTCTTGTCAGATCAATCACTTTTATATCTGAGAGAGCTCCATTATTTTTATTTTGGTTCATTTAGGCACCAACAGCTGTAGGTACTTCGTCCATGGAGTAGGATAATAATCTATGCCCTGCCCTCATAACTTGGCCAGGAAGTTTATGCCCCACTAAATTTTCTACTTTTTTAGCAATGGAAATTATTTTATCTAGATCAATTCCTGTCTTTATCCCCATTTCATGTAATAAATAAATAAGGTCTTCAGAACAAATATTACCCGTTGCATTAGGTGCAAAAGGACACCCACCCATTCCACCAAAACAACTTTCGTAATCTGTAATTCCTTCGTTCAAACCAGTCATAACGTTTGCAAGGCCTACACCTCTTGTATTGTGGAAGTGAAGAGTAATTTCTAAATCAGGAACTTTGTCCCTTATTGCGTGAATAGCATCTATAACAACTGGAGGCGTTGCCATTCCAGTAGTGTCTCCTAAAGTAACACCTTTAAAACCCATTAGTTTATATTCTTTAGATATATCTGCTAGTTTATTTGCCGAAATATTACCTTCAAATGGGCAACCAAATGCAGTCGCAATATCTCCTTGAACAGGTATATTATTTTTTCCAGCAATGTCTGCAATTTCTTTAAATCCAGTTAACGAATCTTGTACACTTCTATTTACATTCTTTTTATTATGGCTTTCTGAAGCGGAGAGAAAAACAACAATTTCGTCAAGTTTTGCAGCAACAGCCCTCAATGCTCCTTTAGCATTAGGAACTAATGCAGCTAAAGTAGTATTAGAGTTTCTTTTAACATTATCTAAAATTATTGCTGCATCAGCTAATTGAGGAATTGCTTTAGGTGACACAAAAGAGGAAACTTCAATTCTAGGAAAACCTGCTTCAATAAGATTATTTATTACATCAATTTTATCTTCAGTTTTTAGAATAGTTTTTTCTGATTGAAACCCATCTCTTGGGCCTACTTCTGTAATCTTAACTTCTTTAATATCCATCTATAAAACCCTTCAAATTATTTAATTAAAAACTTTATAATATTTAGCATTATTTTTTTAACTAGTTAAATTTTTTAAAAATAAGCTATTAACCTGTATCATAATTAATTTTAAGATCGTCGTCTTTATGAACGTATCCCCCCTTCATATTTTGACTAAATTATAATTGACATAAAGTGATAAGTTAATTTATTTAAAAAAAAGTGATAAATAAAGTGATAAATGTTCGTCAGGCTCATAACCTGAAGGTCGTAGGTTCAAATCCTACCCCCGCAACCAACTTATTCCATTAAATCAATAACTTACAAGCACCTCAAAAACTTCAGTTTATGAGGGTTTCTTGCATTTTAAGCTAGAAAGCAGCTAATAATCTGGCTAAAGCTTGTTAGGATAATTTACTTTATTTTTAACATTTATTTTTTAAAAATAATATAACATTTTCTTGACCTTTCTATTAATAAGTTGTGATATTTAAATCTACTTTTAACTTAATTAATTTGGGGATTTAAATGAAACATATTTCAAGCGCAATTTTAGTTGCTTCTTCTATACTTGCAACTGCTTCAATTGCTAATGCAGATCAATTTATAAGGATGGTCTCTGGCCCATCAGGTGGATCTTGGTACCCACTTGGTGCGAAAATAATGCAAGTCATGCAAAGTGAAATTAAAGGAGTTGCTACTTCCAACACTTCTGGTGGTGGTATTTCTAACGTTATGTCAATTAATGCTGGTGATGCTGAATTTGGGTTCACATACGCTCATACAGTTGCAAACGGTTATAATGGCAAAGGAAAGTTTAAAAAAGCTCAAAAAAACGTAAGGTATTTTGCCACCCTATACGGGGCTGCTTTTCAAGTGGCCGTCAGAGCGGATTCTAAAATCAAAAGTTTTGAAGATATGAAATCTGCTAACATTAGCCCTGGTAAGCCAAAATGGACTGGGACAGCTTTTTGCGAATCCATTTTAAAAGACTATGGATATGACTTTAATACTATAAAAAGCAATGGTGGTGTTGTTCATATGGTGAGTTATAAAGAGTCAGTTGCTCTTATGAAAGACGGTCAAGCTGATGTGTTTATGGCAGCTACATCTGTTCCACAAGCAAGTTTTATTGAATTAGAAAACAGCCCAGGCATTAGATTTATTGGATTACCAAAAAATAGAATTGATAGAATCATCAAAAATAATCCTGGATATATCTATGGTAATATTCCAGCTAGTGCTTATAAATCTCTAGACAAAGACGTGCCTACTCTTGGTATTGTAACTTCTGCTATTATACACAAAGACCTGCCAGACGATCTTGTTTACAAAATGACTAAAGTTTTCTGGGATAACCACCCTGAATTCGTTAAAGTTAAGTCAGTTTGGAAAAAAGTTCTTCTTAAGAAAGCTGTGAATGGGGCTGCAATTCCTATTCACCCAGGTGCAGTCAAGTACTATAAAGAACAAGGTGTAATGTAAATTAATAAAAAAGGCACAGCAATGTGCCTTTTTCTACCCAAAATTTCTTGTAATTAAAATGTCTCAAAATCAAAAAAAATTAGTTTATAATGAAGTCAAAGAATTAAGCTTTTTAGACGAATTAATCGAATGGAATAAGGATAAAACCTTTGCATATTGGTTAATAGTTATCTGTTCATGGTTATCAATTGGACTAGCTTTTTATCATTTATTTGTAGCAGTTTATGGTACGCCTGAGGGGAGATCTTTTAGATCAGTTCACCTTTCCATAATGATGATATTAGCTATTTTTATTTATCCTTCATTTAGGACGAATATAAAAGAACCTATATTTATAAACAAAAATTCATCTGATTATTTAAGGTTATTTGGGTTTAGTTATGACTTTATAATGATTGGTTTTATCTTATTTGTTCAGTTTTGGACTATTTGGGATATTGAAGCCTTTACCATGAGATATGGTGATAAATATATTGGTGATATTATCACTGGTTCTATATTGATGTTTTTAGTATTAGATGCAACGAGGAGAGCCGTTGGATGGGCCATGGTATTAGTTGCTGGCTTCTTTATGATGCATGCTCTTTATGCGCATAAGTTTTTTGGTTTTTTCTATGGACCTCCAACAAGATTATCCAAATACATTGATACATTATTTATGACTTCAGACGGTATTTATGGAATACCTCTATACGTTGCTTCAACTTACATCGTACTGTTTATAATATTTGGTGGAATTCTTATACGTTCAGGTGTGGGTAGGTTTTTTGTAGATTTAGCCGTATCTTTAACCGGGCATAGAACTGGAGGGCCTGCGAAAGCCGCAGTTGTTGCATCAGGCATGACTGGGACTGTATACGGTTCAGCCGTTGCTAACGTTGTTACTACTGGATCCTTTACAATCCCGTTGATGAAAAATTATGGATACAGAGCTAGATTTGCTGCTGCAGTTGAGGCATGTGCTTCTTCAGGCGGACAAATTACTCCTCCAATCATGGGTGCCGCTGCTTTTATTATGGCAGAATTTCTTGAAGCACCTTATACCTACGTAATCTTAGCTGCTATTATTCCAGCATTCTTATATTTTGTGACTATATATTTTATGGTTCACATTGAAGCAGAAAAACATGGCATTGAAAAAATTGATAAATCTATGTTGCCGAACGTATGGGAAGTTCTCAAAGATGGTTGGCATATGTTGCTTTCACTAGCAGTTCTAATTGGTTTACTAATTTATGGAAAAACTGCCATGACAGCAGGTTTTTGGAGCATAGTGTCAGTTATTTTATTAAGTTTTTATAAAAAAAATACACGGATGTCAGTTGTAGATCTACTTGGAGCATTTGAAAGCGGTATAAAATCAACTGTGCCTGTTACCATAGCATGTGCTTGCGCAGGTATCATTATTGGTTCTGTTTTTGTTTCAGGACTTGGTCTAAAATTTACACAATCTGTTATAGACCTCTCAGGTGGTTTGCTTTTTCCTTTATTATGCTTAACGGCTGTCTCTGCTATAATCTTAGGCATGGGAATGACAACAACTGCAGTGTATATTACAGTTGCAGCACTCATAGTCCCATCACTTATTGAAGCAGGTATTTTACCAATAGCTGCACATATGTTTGCTTTTTATTTTGGAGTTGTTTCTACCATAACACCTCCGGTAGCTCTTGCATCTTTTGCTGGTGCAGCCATAGCAAAATCACCTCCAATGGCGACCGCTTTTGAATCAAGTAAAGTAGGGATTGCCAAATATATAGTTCCTTTCGCATTTATTTATAATCCATCTCTGTTAATGGAAGGTCCTAGAATTTGGAGTCTTTATAGCCTTATATCTGTTTTGTTAGCTTATTGGTGTATGACACTCGGGCTTGAAGGGTGGTTCAATGGTAAATTAAATGTATACAAAAGAACATTAGCATTGTTAGGCTCTGTGTGTTTATTAATACCCCCTCTTCAAATAATTTATGAAATTCAAGGTTTTTACTATAACGCCATCGGCATATTACTTTTGGCGTTAATATACTTTGTACAAGGTAAATTAAATTTTAACTTAAAGGCTCAATCATGAGAAAAATTTTTTTAGGCCTACCAAGCCACTGGCTTATGATAGTTATTATTACTGCTATTATTTTTGCCTGCGGTATAAATAAAATGCATGTTAGTAACTTCAATCTTTTTATCTCTATTGTGTTCATATCTATAGCAGTTTTAGTTAGTTTTGTTCTTAAAACTTCTAAACAAAAAATTGATTAGTAAAAATTTAATGTTATGTTCAAAATTATTATTTGAAAGATAATTATTAAAAGGTATTTAAATGGCAAATGTAAAAGAACCAGATATTCTTTTTAAAGCCAGAAAAATCAATAAATCATTTGGTGATTTTAAAGCTAACATAGACATTGATATATCAATTAAAAAAGGTGAAATACATGCACTGTTAGGAGAAAATGGTGCTGGTAAATCCACACTTGTAAAAATATTTTACGGAGTATTAAAACCTGATAGCGGTACAATAGAAATTAATAATCAATTAGTAAATATTTCTTCTCCTCAATCAGCTCGTGCCAACGGAGTGGGCATGGTTTTTCAACACTTTTCTTTATTTCCCGCTCTTACAGTTGCAGAAAATATTCTTATAGCCTTAGATCAGAAAATTAGTTTTCAACGATTAATTTCTGATATTCGCAAACTTTCTAAGGAATGGGATTTATTTATTGATCCATTACGACTTATTAGCGAGCTATCTGTTGGAGAACGGCAAAGAGTAGAAATAATACGTTGTCTAATGCAAAACCCTAAATTATTGATAATGGATGAGCCAACTTCTGTTCTTACACCTCAAGAAATAGAAAACTTATTTAAAATCTTAAAACGTCTTTCAAAGTCTGGGTGTTCAATTTTATATATAAGTCACAAATTAGAGGAAATTATTGAATTAGCAAATCAAGTCACAATATTGAAATCTGGAAAATGTGTTTCTACTCTAAATGCTAAAACCACTTCAACTAAAGAATTAGCTGAAACAATGATAGGTAAAAAAATAACTAAATTGAAAAAAAATAGTATTAAACATAATAAAACTGTTGCCTTTGAAGTAAAAAATATGAATAAAATTAAAAACAACGACTTTGGAATAACTCTAAAAAACATAAATTTAAAAATCAATTATGGTGAAATATTAGGAATAGCGGGGATTGCTGGAAATGGTCAAAATGAATTAATGGAAGTTTTAAGTGGTGAAGTAATTTGCAATAATGACAACGAAATTTTATTAGAAAATGTTCCAATAGGCAAAAAAAATATTACTTTGAGAAGAAAGTTAGGAATAGAGCCAATACCTGAAGAAAGGACACTTCATGCAACTGTTCCAAACTTAGCTCTGAATGAAAATACATTTTTGACATATTATTATAAGTACGTGAATAAAAATAATTTTTTTTCTAATTTCCTTATCAGTCCCCAACATAGTACTGAAGAAAGTAATAAAATAATTAAAGATAACGATGTAAGATGCCCAGAGCCAAACCCTCTTGCTAATCAGTTATCTGGTGGAAACTTACAAAAATTTATATTAGGTAGATCAATGGCTAACAATCCAAAAGTAGCAATCTTCTCTCAACCAACATGGGGCGTTGATATAGGAGCAGCAACATCCATAAGACAGAAACTACTGAATTTATCTCAAAAAGGAAAAGCTGTTATTTTAATAAGCCAAGACTTAGAAGAAATTTTTGAACTTTCCGATAAAGTTTGCGTGATAAATAACGGAGTATTAAGCGATATTTTGCCAGTCAATGAAATGTCTGCAAGTGATGTGGGTTTATTGATGGGGGCAAATATTAATAACAGTACAAAATCAGAAGTTTTATAATGTTTACTTTTGTTCCAAGAGATAAAGTTTCAAAAAACTGGGTAATTCTTGGTCCATTAGTATCAATATTTCTTACTATTTTTTTTGGTTTATTGATTTTCACCTTTCTTGGATATGATCCTTTAGAAACATTGTACCAAGTTTTTATGTCACCCTTTTCAAGAATAGATAGGGTAAGTGATATTTTTGTAAAAGCATGTCCATTAATTATTATAGGCTGTGGTTTGATGCTCTGCTTTAGAGCAAATATTTGGAATATTGGAGCTGAAGGACAGTTTATAATGGGAGCTTTATTGGCTGGCTCATTTGCTTTAATGTTTCCAGATGTGGAAACCAAGATCTTATTATTATTTATGTTTTTAGTAGGATTTATTGGAGGTGCCATTTGGGCATTTATTCCTGCAATTTTAAAGACAAGATTAAATGTTAATGAAATTTTAGTAAGCTTAATGCTTGTTTACGTAGCGATGTTATTTATAGATTTTATTGTAAGAGGTCCATTACGTGATCCGATGAGTTTTGGTTTTCCTCTAACCAAACCTTATCCTGAAGGGGCATTGATTAATAAAATACCTTTTCCAGGAATAGGTTACCTTGGACAACTGCATTACGGTATTTTGCTAATAGTTTTATTAATTCCTTTATCATGGATTTTTATTCATAAAACATTAGGAGGATTTAAAATAACAGTTTTAGGATCGGCTCCCAAGGCAGCTAAATTTGCCGGGTTCAAAGAGAATTCTATTACTATGACAGTATTATTGTTGTCGGGTGGATTAGCTGGTATAGCTGGAGTTGTAGAGGTTTCAGCAAATATGGGTCAATTACAACCAGAAGTTTCATTTGGATACGGTTTTACAGCAATCATAGTTGCGTTTTTAGGAAGATTAAATCCAATTGGAATTTTGTTCGCTGGCATTACTATAGCAACTGTTAAACTAGGTGCTGATAATGCTCAAATGACTATGGGAATTCCAAAAGTTGTAACTGGATTATTTGAAGGTATATTGTTGTTTTTCTTGTTAACTGGAGAAACACTTCAAAAATATCAAATAAAGTGGAAAAGGTTTAAATAAGAATGGATGCCTTGATTTTAACTATAATAGCAACTTCAATACCTTTGTTATTAGCTGCAACAGGAGAGCTCATTTCTGAAAAAAGTGGAGTTCTAAATCTTGGCGTAGAAGGAATGATGTTAAGTGGAGCAGTTGGTGCCTTAGGTGCTGTGTTGTGGCTAGAAAATCCTTACTTTGGTATACTAGCAGGGGCGCTTTCAGGTATATTTATGGCTACTATTTTTTCAATTTTTACAATTAACTTTATGACCAACCAAGTAGCAACAGGACTTGGGTTAACAATCTTTGCAACTGGATTAACTGGCTTGGCTGGTGCACCGTTAGTAGGAAAAACTATAACCTCATTACCTAAAATTGAAATTATATTTTTATCAGATATCCCTTTAATTGGTCCAATCCTATTTAAACAAGACCTCATCGCCTATCTTTCTATAGTTATAATTGTATTGGCAACGTATTTTCTTAAATATACAAAATCTGGTATGATTTTAAGAGCAGTAGGTGATGATCATTACAGTGCCCATTCAATTGGTTATTCAGTCAAAAAAATAAGGTGGTTTGCAACTTCTTTTGGAGGAATGTGTGCTGGTATTGGTGGAGCTTACATTCCACTAGTATTAACTCCTCATTGGTCAGAAGGCATGACAGCTGGTAGAGGATGGATAGCGTTGGCATTGGTCGTATTTGCTTCCTGGATACCTTGGCGTATAATAGTTGGGGCATTAATATTTGGAGGCATTACAATCGCTCAATTAGTAGGACAAGCCAGAGGATGGCCTATTCCTTCTCAAATACTTTCAATGATGCCTTACATAGCAACTATTATTGCTTTAACAATGATTTCTGGACGAATATCAAAGAATAAAAATATTGTTCCAGCTTCACTAGGAAAACCTTTTATAGATATGCACTAAAAATGTGCAAATAGTTAAACTTAATAAATTTTGATTAAAATAAGTCTTTTTTTATTGTCATTTTTTTTATTAAGGCTACTATTTTTAAAAAAAATATGAGGTCTTTATTATGAAAAAAATTTTATTAACTTTATCAGTCGTTGTATTAGGTTTTGCAGCTTATTTGTTCTATCAAGACAAATCTAAAACTTCTATTGTTGATATGGATTCAAACCAAACTAAGGTTGGCTTTGTTTATTTAACAACACCAGGAGACCATGGCTGGACTTATGCTCATGAACTCGGGAAACAAATGGTTGAAAAACATTTTGGAGAAAATGTTAAAATATCAGTAGTTGAAAATGTTCCAGAAGGCCCAGATGCTACAAGGGTTATTAGAGAGTTAGCAAAACAAGGTAATGAAATTATATTTACTACTTCTTTTGGATATATGGACCCAACCTTAAAAGTGGCTAAAGAGTTTCCAAATATTAAGTTTGAACACATTACAGGTTATAAAAGATCAGCAAACGTTGCGACAGGTAATATAAGATTTTATGAAGGAAGATATATCCAAGGTGTTGTAGCTGGATTAATGACTAAAACAAATAAAATTGGTTATATTGGTGCCTACCCAATAGCAGAAGTTATAATGGGTATTAACGCATTTGCGCAAGGATTAAAATCTGTAAACAAAGATGCATCTATTTCAGTTATTTGGGCAAATACCTGGTATGATCCAGTTAAAGAAGCAGACGCTGCGAAAGTTCATATTGCAGAAGGTGCTGATATATTAGCTCAACACACAGACTCACCGGCAATGCTTCAAATTGCTGAGAAAAAGGGAGCTCTAGGGTTTGGACAATCTACTGACATGTCTGCTTTTGCTCCCAAGGCTCAATTATTTGCATCAATAAACAACTGGGGACCATACTATATAAAAAAAATAGAGGCTTTAAGAAATAGTAAATGGAACACTGGTGACGGACCCGATCATTGGGCAGGTAATGTTTGGGGAGGACTAGACACAGAAATGTTGTTAATTTCTAAGTTTCAAAATATGCCTGCTGATGTTGCTGAAAAAGCAGAAAAAGCACTTCAAGATATTAAAAGTGGAAATTTAAATATCTTTGCAGGTCCATTAGTTGATAATACTGGCAAAGAAATTATTCCTACGGGAAAAACTCTTGATGATGGTGCTTTATGGGGGATGAATTATTATCTACAAGGTGTGGAAGGCAAAATTCCAGGATAATTAGTGAATAAATAAGGTGGTCACATTATTAGTGTGACTACCACTTTCAGAGTGAACTTTTCTTTTCAAATAAATATAATTTCATTATTTCTATTCCTTTTAATTTTCTCTAATACTAACAGTTTTAGCTCTTCAAAATTAATTGTGACTGAATTAAATAATGATGTATTTGTCTTGGATGTTTATGGTAAAAGGTTTAACCTAAAAAATTCTGATGAGATTAAAACTGGTGACTTTCTAAAAACAAATAATTTACCAGCTAGTTTTATTTTAAAAAATAAAACAAAAATATGTTTGTCTGCT
>ENA-OWPI01002256-OWPI01002256.1-marine-metagenome-genome-assembly--contig:-NODE-2256-length-18410-cov-9.277860_pt1 | contig 18410 bp, 20 predicted proteins | sample MGYA00238138_ERZ651775 | MGnify/ENA primary metagenome ERZ651775 (study PRJEB26906, sample SAMN06265043) | marine metagenome | isolation source: Helgoland LTER site | place: Germany:Helgoland, sampling...
ATCCTGCCAGCTGCCTTGCCCGGTGTGGTGGGAGCGGTGCTTTTGGCCGCGAGCCGTGCGATTGGCGAGACGATGATCGTTGTGATGGGGGCAGGGGCGGCGGCCAAGCTTGGCCTAAATCCATTTGAAGCCATGACGACAGTCACGGTGAAAATTGTCAGTCAGCTTACGGGCGATACCGAGTTCGCTAGCCCGGAAACGCTGGTCGCATTCGCACTTGGTCTCACACTCTTTGTCATAACCTTGGGTCTTAACGTGATCGCCCTTCATGTCGTGCGTAAATATCGGGAGCAATACGAATGAGCGATATCACCTCCTCAGGCGCGAGCGCGCCGCGCCGAAGCTCTTTGCTGGTGCAGGACGAACGCACCAAAAGACGCAATGCCTCTGAAGCGCGTTTCCGTTTTGTTGGGCTGATTGCCGTTGCGATCGGTGTTCTGGCGCTCGTTGGCTTGCTCACGTCTATTCTTGCAAATGGGTTGTCATCCTTCCAGCAAACCTATGCCGAGGTTGAAGTTTATCTCGACCCAGCTAAGCTCGACAAATCCGGTGATCGCAATCTTGAAAAGATCGCCAAGGTGTCGACTTTCGGTTATGCGCCTTTGATACAGGCCGCGATGGAAACGACCAGTGCTAAGGCAGGTGTTGATATTAGCGCCTTGAGTTCAAAAGATCTGGTCGCCATGATTTCCAAAGAAGCGCCTGCAACATTGCGCAACTATGTCTTGGCAAACCCGGAAATGATCGGCGAGACGGTGACCTTCAGCCTGTTGGTAAACGGGCGAATTGATGGGTATTTCAAAGGCCGTGTGACCATGGCGAGTGCGGCACTTGATCGCAATATTTCGCCCGAGCAGCTACAAGCTGCCGATGATTTGCGCGCCGCTGGTGTTTTGGACAAAACGTTCAACTGGGCCTTTTTCACTGCGCCAGATGCTTCTGACACCCGTCCAGAGGCGGCAGGGCTCGGTGTTGCGATCCTTGGATCAATTTATATGATGTTGATTGTGCTGTGTCTGTCCCTGCCACTTGGCGTCGCAGCCTCGATCTATCTTGAGGAATTCGCACCGCAGAACCGCTTCACTGATCTGATCGAAGTGAATATCTCGAATCTGGCAGCCGTACCGTCTATTGTGTTTGGTATTCTTGGCCTTGCGATCTTTATCAATGTCGTCGGTCTACCACAGTCCGCGCCGATCGTTGGGGGGCTTGTGCTCACGCTGATGACTTTGCCGACAATCATTATCGCGACACGTGCGGCGCTCAAGTCGGTTCCACCCTCGATCCGCGATGCGGCTCTCGGGGTCGGGGCATCCAAGATGCAGGCTATTTTCCATCATGTTTTGCCACTCGCTATGCCCGGCATTCTAACTGGAGCGATTATCGGTCTTGCGCAGGCCTTGGGCGAGACGGCGCCGCTTCTGCTCATCGGGATGGTTGCTTTTGTGCGCGAGTATCCTGCGGGCCCGCCAGAAGGCCTATTTGACCCGGCCGCCGCATTGCCCGTACAGGTGTATAACTGGACACAGCGCGGCGATCCTGCCTTTGTGGAAAGGGCCTCCGGCGCGATTATTGTGCTGCTTGTTTTCCTTATTTTGATGAACACTGTTGCCATCCTTCTGCGCCGCAAGTTTGAGCGACGCTGGTAAAAAAGGCCAAACCCAATGTATGATGCTTTAGCCCCCAATTCGGAGCAAGACGTGACCCAGAATTCTGCCAAAATCACGGCCCGCAACTGCCAAGTTTATTACGGTGAGACGCACGCCATTAAAGACGTCAATGTCGATATCGCAAGCAACACTGTGACCGCCTTCATCGGCCCGTCAGGGTGTGGCAAGTCCACCTTCCTGCGTTGTCTAAACCGCATGAACGATACGATCGATATCTGCCGTGTAGAAGGCGACATCTTGTTGGATGGCGAGGATATATATGATGCAAAGGTTGACCCTGTGCAGCTGCGCGCCAAAGTCGGAATGGTGTTTCAAAAACCTAACCCATTTCCAAAGTCGATCTATGACAATGTTGCATATGGCCCCAAAATTCACGGTCTTGCGCGCAACAAAGCAGAGCTCGACGAGATCGTCGAAACAGCGCTTAAGCGTGCTGCGCTCTGGGGCGAGGTAAAGGATCGTTTGCTTGCGCCCGGAACGGGCCTGTCGGGCGGCCAACAACAGCGCCTGTGTATCGCGCGCGCTATCGCCACGGCGCCTGAGGTTCTGCTGATGGATGAGCCATGTTCTGCTTTGGACCCAATTGCGACGGCACAAGTCGAAGAGCTGATCGACGAACTGCGCCGCGACTATTCCGTTGTGATCGTGACCCACTCGATGCAGCAGGCCGCTCGCGTGAGCCAGAAGACAGCCTTCTTTCACTTGGGCAACCTTGTCGAATTTGGCGACACCTCGCAAATTTTCACCAAGCCGTCTGATCCGCGTACAGAAAGCTATATCACGGGCCGTATTGGCTAAGGAGCACTGAAATGAACGATCAACACATCGCTTCGGCGTTTGACCGCGATCTGCAAGACATCCAGGCCCAGATTATGAAAATGGGTGGGCTTGTCGAAATGGCGATCCTCGACGCGGCTGATGCACTTGCGTCTCGCGATCAGGAGAAGGCAGAAGAGGTCCGCGCCAAAGACAAAGCCGTCGATCTGCTTGAAGAGCAAATCAACGATGATGCCGCCCAGCTGATTGCGTTGCGCGCGCCCACCGCCATTGACTTGCGGTTGGTACTTTCTGTGCTGAAAATCTCGGCCAATCTTGAGCGTATTGGAGACTATGCCAAGAACATGGCCAAGCGGACCAGTGTCTTGGCGCAGCTTCCTGCCATTGAAGAAGCGCATGTTTCGCTGCGCCGCATGGCGCGTGAAGTGCAGTTGATGCTCAAAGATGCGCTCGATGCCTATATCCAACGCGACGCCACGCTTGCAATGGATGTGATAGACCGCGACCGCGATATTGATCAGCTCTACAATGCGCTGTTTCGTGAGTTTCTCACCTTTATGCTTGAAGACCCCCGCAACATTAGCGCCTGCATGCATTTGCACTTCATCGCCAAGAATACCGAGCGCATGGGCGACCATGTGACAGCTATTGCTGAGCAAGTGGTTTATCTTGTGACGGGCGAAAAACCTGAAGACGCCAGAGACAAGGGCGACGTTACATCAACAGATGCTAACGTTAGTGATTTGTCGTGAGCACAAGCAAGCCGACAATATTGTTGGTCGAGGACGAACCAGCGCAGCGCGCTGTCCTGGCTTACAATTTGAAGTCAGAAGGCTTTGATGTGATCGAGGCTGAGGACGGTGAGGAAGCTCTTGTTATGGCGCAAGACTCATTACCTGATCTTGTCCTCTTGGACTGGATGCTACCGCATGTTTCTGGTCTTGAAGTTTGCCGCCGTCTAAAATCGGGTAAGGCGACACGTGCGCTACCAGTGATCATGTTGTCTGCACGCTCTGAAGAGCTTGATAAGGTGCGCGGGCTAGAGACTGGTGCGGATGACTACATGGTCAAGCCTTACTCTGTCGCGGAGCTGATGGCGCGAGTGCGCAAAGAACTGCGCCGTACACGGCCTGCATCTGTGGGAGAGGAACTCGTGTTTGACGATATTGTGCTAGATGCGGGCAGTCACCGCGTCAGCCGAGCGCAGAACGAGATAAAACTGGGCCCAACCGAGTTCAGGCTACTGGCCGCTTTTTTGGAAAATCAGGGTCGAGTGTTGAGCCGTGAACAGCTCCTTGACCGGGTCTGGGGGCGCGATATCTACGTGGATACCCGCACGGTGGACGTCCACATTGGCAGATTGCGCAAAGCCCTGATGCAGCACGGAGGCGTTGATCCTTTACGCACAGTGCGCGGCGCGGGCTACGCTTTGGGCTAATAAACAGATCAAGCTGTCCCCTTAGCGGGGCAGTAGGTCTTCTGCTTCGACCTCTTCTTTAAGCCAAGCGCAGAAGGCCTGCAGGGCAGGGGTGTTGTGCTTCTCTTCGGGCCAAACCAGATAATACGAGCCACGGCTCGGGCTTGGAGCATCAAGAACGACTTCCAAGCGCCCTTCCGCTTCCTCTTCGCGCGCGAGGTATTCTGGCAAAAGTGCGACTCCAAGGCCATGTCGCGCGGCCTGTAAAATTGTTGAAAACTGGTCATATCGTGTGCCTGCTAAACCCTGTGTTGCGACCCCATGCTCAGCGAACCAGTCTTTCCAAGCGTTCGGACGGGTCTGAATGTGTAGCAAGGGCAGGGACACGAGATCGGCTGGCTCGGTGACAGGTGTTTCGCGCAAGAAGGCAGGTGCAGCCATTGGCAAAACCGCCTCATCTTCCAGCCAGAGCGAGTGACATTGAGGCCAGTCGCCTTTGCCAAAGCTGAGGGCCGCGTCCATGTCTGTGCCTGTGAAGTCAAATTGCCCGAGACGGGTGTTCATATTGACGGTCACATCAGGGTGCGCGCGGCCAAACCGGGGTAGGCGAGGCAGCAGCCAACGCATGCCGAAGGTTGGCAGGATCGCCAAATTGAGTGTGCCGCCCTCGGGGTTGGTCTGAAGGCGCAGGGCGGCATTAGAAAGCAAATCAAGGGCACGACGAACTTCCTCAGCATAGCGTTGCCCAGCGGTTGTGAGGCTAACGCGCTTTGCACGCCGCACAAAAAGCTCAACGCCAAGCTGGGTTTCTAACGCTTGAAGTTGACGAGACACAGCGCTCTGCGTCAGGTTTAGCTCCTGAGCCGCGGCTGTGACACTTTGCAACCGAGCCAAAGCCTCGAGTGCAGCAAGTCCTTGTGTTGACGGAAGGTATCGGCGGATCATGTGTATTCCAAATTGTCATGCATACTGTCTAATTATGCGTTATTATATGCTAAAGCTGCATGATAGACAAAGCTCGAATGATACTCGGATGTGGGACACAAAGATGAGCAACCAAACACCTGAACTTAAAGCAAAAGATGCGCCTGAACTTGGTCAATTTAGCTGGGAAGACCCGCTTTATCTTGAGGATCAACTCAGCGAAGATGAACGTATGATCGCACAGAGCGCACGTACCTACGCCCAAACAAGTCTGATGCCAAAGATCACAGAGGCCTACGCCAATGAAACGGTCGCGCCAGAAATATTCAAAGAGATGGGCGATATGGGCCTGCTCGGAATCACCGTTCCGGAAGAATACGGCGGTCTGGGTAGCTCTTATGTGGCCTATGGTCTCGTCGCGCGCGAGATCGAGCGCGTTGACAGTGGTTATCGCTCGATGATGAGCGTTCAAAGCTCGCTCGTGATGTATCCGATCTATGCCTACGGAACAGAAGAGCAGCGCAAAAAATACCTCCCAGGGCTTGCGGCCGGGGATTTGATAGGTTGTTTCGGGCTTACAGAGCCTGACGCAGGATCAGATCCAGCCGGCATGAAAACCCGAGCGGAAAAGACGGCCAACGGCTACAAAATCACTGGCGCGAAGATGTGGATCTCGAATGCGCCAATCGCAGATGTCTTTGTGGTTTGGGCCAAATCCGACGAGCACGGCGGTAAAATCCGCGGCTTTATCCTTGAAAAAGGGATGACAGGCCTCTCGGCGCCCAAAATCGAGGGCAAGTTCTCCCTGCGCGCCTCGGTGACCGGCGAGATCGTCATGGACAACGTCTTCGTGCCCGAGGAGAACCTGCTGCCCAACGTGGCCGGCCTCAAGGGTCCCTTCGGCTGCCTCAACCGGGCGCGTTACGGTATCGCGTGGGGAACGATGGGCGCGGCCGAGGATTGCTGGCATCGGGCGCGCTCCTATGTGCTCGAGCGCAAGCAGTTCGGCCGACCACTTGCCGCCACCCAGCTCATCCAGAAAAAGCTGGTAGACATGCAGACCGACATTGCCCTTGGTTTGCAAGGTGCGTTGCAGCTTGGCCGACTGATGGACGCCGGTGAAGCGTCTCCGGATGCAATTTCCCTGATGAAGCGCAACAACTGCGGTAAATCACTTGATGTGGCTCGAAATGCGCGGGATATGCATGGCGGCAATGGCATATCCGATGAATACCACGTGATTCGTCACATGATGAACCTCGAAACCGTGAATACCTATGAAGGCACTCACGACGTCCATGCCCTGATCTTGGGTCGTGCTCAAACCGGTCTGCAAGCCTTTAGCGGCGTGTAAGACATCTCTCACAAAGCGTTGGGGTGATCGCCTATGGTCACCCCAACGTGTGATCTGCGATGCTCCTCTTCAGTGATTGCCTATGAGCTACTTGGCTTTATCGTCCGGTTGCTTGCAAGCGGATTGCGATGCTTGGCTGGGGTTGGCTTTTGTAAAAGCTAATTTAAGACGGCATCTTGCGGTAAGGCTGTTAACCAAGATCTTTTGGCGGTGACGGCCAAGTTGAGTTTTGTTTGATGAGGCCCTTGTTCCGCCGACAACAGCATCCAGTTGCGGGATGCCAGAGTGTTGGCTGAAAAATAGTGCAAAACAGCGTAAAACTGAAAATGATGGCCAGCGAAACGCAATTGAGCGATCGACCATCAAACTGAACACAAAAACAAAAACAAAAACAAAAACAAAGACCAATACAAAGACAAAGACAAAGACAAAGACAAAGACAATAAAAAGAAGAAGGGGGTTTTATGATTAAGGTGCTCATTGTGGATGATCATCAAATGGTTCGGTTTGGTACCCGTCGGTTACTCGAAGATGAATCGGGGCTACAAATCGTTGGCGAGGCCTCCTCCGGTGAAGAGGCCATCGAGGCAGTCGATGCGCTCAACCCACAAGTGGTGCTCATGGACGTTCAGATGCCCGGTATCGGCGGTTTAGAGGCCACCCGGCGCTGCTTACGGATAGCCCCGGACGTCAAAGTGATTGCCCTATCCATGCACGATGGGGAACCCTTCCCAAGCAAGTTGTTCGAGGCGGGCGCTAAGGGTTATGTCTCTAAACGGTCCGACCCCGAAGAACTGATCCTCGCCATTCGTAAAGTGATGGCAGGGCAGCGTTACATCAGCACCGATATCGCGCAAAACCTTGCGCTTCGGCCCTTCGCCGAGGTGCAGCAGTCGCCGTTTGAACAGTTATCCGGTCGTGAGATGCAAATAGCATTAATGGTGATTCGGGGCATGGGCGCAGCGGAAATGGGTAAAAAGCTTATCCTTAGCCCGAAAACCGTGAACAGTTATCGTTATCGAATTTTCGAAAAACTCGATATTAAAAACGATGTTGAGCTGACTAAGCTTGCGATTCAGCATGGGCTGCTCGAAACAGAATCGGTGGCTTAAACGACTGCGGTTTGGTTGCGAAAACGGCCGGACAGCAGGTTTTTATCAGGAATCCGGTTAGACTAGAGGAATGAGCGTAAGAATCCTGAATGCAGCCGAGGCAAGCGAGCACGCGGCACTCCTAAAGTGCCGTCGTTGTCCTGCTTTGCGCCATCAGTTCGCTAAGTTGCGCATAACCTACCCTGATTTTTGGAATCTGCCGGTGGTGCCGTCAGGCCCCAGGTCCGCGCCGCTGCTAATTGTGGGGCTGGCGCCGGGGCTGCAGGGTGCGAATCGGACGGGCGTCCCATTTGAGGGCGATGCCTCGGGTAACCTGCTTCAAGCCGCGCTCGAGCGCCTAAATTTGGTGGGCCAGGTTCGCATTACCAACGTGCTGAAATGCCTGCCGCGTCAGAATAAACCGACAACGGCAGAGCTCAATCGGTGCCACGGCTATATCGAGCAGGAGTTAAAGGACTTCACCGGCCAAGGCGGGCACGCGATCTTTGCGGTGGGGCGGGTGGCCCATGAACGGGTGCTGAAGGCGCTAGGGTTTAAGCAATCAAAGTTCGCGTTCGCTCACGGCGCGGTCCATGAATTACCGGGTCCGCTGTGGTTGATCGATACCTATCATTGCAGCCGCTACAACACCCAAACTGGGCGCATTACGCCCGCGATGTTTGAAGATGCGCTGTCTTGTGCGGCGCGCCTTGCGGTGGCGATATGAGTTTTGATGCAAGCAATTTCTTAAAGTCGTTGACGACCAAGCCGGGGGTTTATCGGATGCTCGATGAGGCCGGTGAAGTGCTGTATGTCGGCAAGGCCAAAAACCTAAAGAGCCGGGTCTCGAGTTACTTCCAAAAAACGGCTAAAGATTCGAAAACGATGGCCCTTGTGGCAAAAATTTGTGATGTAACGGTCACGGTGACCAGCAGTGAAACCGAGGCCTTGCTGCTCGAGCAATCCCAGATCAAAGCCTGGCGGCCGCCCTATAATATTATCTTTAAAGACGATAAGTCTTATCCCTACATTTATATCTCAACCGACGATCAATACCCGCGGCTGGCGTTTCACCGAGGGGCACAGAAAAAGAAAGGCCGGTATTTTGGGCCGTTTCCGAGCGCCTATTCGGTCCGCGACAGTCTGAACGTACTGGAAAAAGCCTTCTTGGTTCGCCAATGCGAGGACAGCTACTTTAAGAATCGCTCGCGCCCGTGCTTGCAGTACCAAATTAAACGCTGTTCGGGGCCGTGTTGCGATTTGATCAGCGAGTCGGCTTACCGGGACGATGTGAATAGCGCCATGAAGTTCTTGGCGGGCAAGAGCGCCGAGGTGATGGAAGATTATCGGGCTCGGATGGACGCGGCTTCCGAAAACTTAGAATTTGAACGCGCGGCCAGTTACCGCGACCAAATCCAGCACCTGCGAAAAATCCAAGAGCAGCAGTATGTGGTGGGTGCGGGCGGTGATATTGATGTGATTCATGCGGAGCTGACCAACAGCGGGCTCTGTGTGCTGGTGATGTTTATTCGCAATGGCCGGATGCTGGGAAATAAAACCTTCTATCCCAGTAATCGCCTGGATGAAAACGCGGGCGCGGTGCTCGCCGCCTTTCTCGCGCAATTTTATTTAGATGATGCGACAACCCTCGATCTGCCAGGCGAGATTATTGTGAACCAGGTGTTGCCTGAAAAAAGCTTATTGGAAGCGGCCTTAACCGAGCGACGGGGCCGGAAAGTCTCCTTGCGTGATCGCGTTCGGGGGACTCGGGCGCGTTGGTTGGAAATCGCCAGCAACACGGCCAAGCAGTCGCTCGGAAGTCACCTTGCCAAGCGGGACAATCTGGATGCGCGGTTTAAGTCGCTGCAAAAAGCGTTGAAATTACCCGCGCCACCCAAGCGACTAGAATGCTTCGATATCAGTCATACCCAGGGCGAGGCAACGGTTGCTTCCTGCGTCGTCTTCAATGAAGGCGGGCCGTTAAAGTCAGATTATCGCCGGTTTAACATCGATAACATTACGCCAGGGGACGATTACGCGGCGATGGACCAAGCATTAAGACGGCGCTATGCCCGAATCAAGAAGGGCGAGGCGCCCTTGCCGGATTTATTGTTGATTGATGGCGGTAAAGGACAGCTCACACAAGCACTGCGCGTGATGACCGAGCTGAAGATTACTGGCGTGCGCATTATTGGGGTTGCCAAAGGCCCAACTCGAAAGGCCGGGCTCGAGAGTTTGATCGAAATCGATGGCTCGGAGCTTGTGCTCGATGCGAACGATCCAGGGCTGCATTTGATTCAGCATATTCGAGATGAAAGCCATCGTTTCGCGATCACCGGGCACCGCGCCCGTCGGGGCAAAAGTCGAACCGAATCTCAACTGGATGGCATCGATGGGGTTGGGCCAACCCGGCGTCGTAATCTATTGCGCTATTTTGGGGGGGTGAAGCAAGTATTGGGCGCCTCTCAGGAAGAATTAAGCAAGGTCGAGGGCATTAGCCAGAAGCTGGCCGAGGAGATTTATGGTACGCTACATCGCTAGATCACGGATGCACGGTTGGTTTGAGATTTTATGAATTTACCCCTATCTCTACCCAACTTGTTGACCAGTCTGCGGATTTTCCTGATTCCGGTGTTGGTGCTCTGCTTTTATCTGCTGCCGCTGGATCTTCGTTATCTCGCTTCTGCCTTTATCTTCAGCATTGCCAGTCTCACTGATTGGCTCGACGGGTATCTCGCTCGGCGGATGGGACAGATGACGCCCTTTGGCGCCTTTCTAGACCCGGTTGCAGATAAATTACTGGTCGCGGTGGCTTTAATTTTGTTGGTTGAAGCACACGCCAGCGCGCTGCTCGCCATTCCTGCCCTGGTCATTGTCGGACGGGAGATTGTGGTTTCGGCCCTACGGGAATGGATGTCGACCCACAGTGACCGCTCGGGGGTTCGGGTCTCGATGGTTGCTAAAGTCAAAACCGGCTTTCAGATGACGGCGATTATTGTCCTGCTGGCACAAGGGCCCGATCTTACCGCGCCCTTAGTCATTCTGGGCTATTTACTGCTGTATATCGCGGCAGGGCTTACCCTTTGGTCGATGTGGCAATACCTCTTGATTGCCTGGCCGGATCTGTCTTCTGGGATGCAAAAGCCCAAGACCTGACGAGGGCGCTGAGTTTTAAAAAGCAGCTAATACCTCCTGTCAATAATAACAAATACCCCATAAATAATTGATTTTAAATTATAAAATTTTGAATTACAGAAGGCTGACTACGAACAGCACGCTGCCGGTTCAAAGCCGGGGCAAGCGACGGGGAAGCACTGAGGGGCATCGATTTTAAGCGGCAGTTTGATGCTGGCATGCATTTCGGCGGCCGTGTTAGGCCAAGCGTTATCGTGTCGGGTTAATGTGCGCCGGTCGGCGTCGATGGCGCGCTCATGGTGTGCGACAAAGTAATTGCCCGTTCTAAAATTTGATCTATTTGAACGGCGGCCTCGTGGCTGAATACAAACCCTAGAAACGCGCATTGAGACAATTCGATGACTGCGGTCAGCACCGAAGCTTCGTCCTCCGGCGTCGCCAGCATCTGCAAAATACCTGAAAACCAGGCGAACTCGGCGTAGCAGCCTTCTTCACTCAGCAGACCGCACAGGGTCTCGATGGGATTAATCACGTCAGCGCGGACCGTATCGGCAAAGGTCGTACTCATGGTTGCGTTTGCCGGACGGGGATCAGCACCTCATTGGTGCGAAAGAAGCTCGGCATGATGGGCGGATCGTAACGCGCCCAAACGGGTTCGCCTGCCGCTTCCCAGTCTGGCATGGCGTCAATGGCGGCTTTAAGCCGCTGTTCGTTGTCCAGATACTTCTCATGGCTCCAACCGCCTCGATACCGGGTTACGGCAAAATAGGTTTCGGGCATTTCGATCATCGTCACAGCGGCATCGGTTGGGTTGGGCAGGGTGTCCAGCGAATGCTTCGAGGGCATGAAGAAACTCACCAAATAGGTGCCGTCTGGCGACTGGGTTTGCGTGACCGGGGCGGTCATGGCAATTTTTTCATCGGTCACATTCTGGCCAAAGATATAGCCGCCGAGTTTTTGAAACGCGTCACTGCCTACCTGCTTGAAATCGCCTGACACTTGGGTTTGCGCCAAGATCGCAGGGTGGTACAAGCGAATCTCAACATCATTGGCGCTCGATATGACGTCGAAACTTGGTTTTTCGATGGCCATGGCGGGTCCTGCAGTCAATATCAGTAAAGCAAAGAGTGTGCGCCACATAGGCATCTCCAATCAATAAGGGTTAACGACTATACGCTTTTTGGGCCATTATGGCTTTGAGCAGCTTATTTTGAACTGGGCGCCTCGCGGTTTAAGCGGTGCAATGGGTGCAGACGCGTGGGTTGGCGCGGCGCGCTGCGTTAGTCAGCAAGGCGCGCTTGATTTTGCCTGCGCGCGCTAAGTAATTGACAAAACACCCTCAAACGCGCGATGTTTTGCGGGTTAGCAGAGGCGTGGCGCGCGAGCCTCATCTTGCGTGCGAGCTATCAATGCAATGCAAGCTAACAATGAAGTTTTAGTCAATCGACCTGGAGTCAAGATGCAAACGCAGTGGGTACAGCGCGATGGCGTGTCGCTAGAAGTTAAGGTCACCGGTCAAGGGCCGCTCATTTTATGCGTCCACGGATGGCCTGAGCTGTGGTATTCCTGGCGCCATCAGATGACGTATTTTGCAGCGCGGGGATATCAGGTCGCAGCGATAAATGTTCGAGGTTATGGGGGTAGCAGTCATCCTATAACGGTCGATCAGTACACCCAGACTGAACTCAGCGCGGATATTCAGGCGGTTGCAACGGCGCTGTCAGATGATCCTGTCATTTTGTTTGGCCACGATTGGGGCGCCCCGCAGGTGTACACGACGGCATTGCGCTTCCCGGAGCAGGTTCGCGGGGTTGCTGGCCTGTCGGTCCCGTTTATCCCGCCATCGGAAGGCTCGACCCTAGACTTATGGGCGGCGCTCTACCCAGATCGATTTTTTTATCAAACCTATTTCCAGCAGCCTGGCGTGGTTGAGACTGAACTCGGCCAAGACGTGGGCGCCTCGCTGCGGAAGATCTATTATGCCTTGTCGGGGGATGCCCCCTTAAACGAATGGCTGAAGGACAAGCCCAAGGATGCGGGGTTGCTGGATGATTTAACCGACCCGGATCCCTATCCTGGATGGATGACCGCGGCAGACCTGGCGGTCTATATTGCGGCTTTTGAGCGGGCGGGCTTCGTTGGGCCAACGCACCGTTATCGCGCGCAAGCGCTTGATGCGCAGCAACTGCCCGAGATCCGAGGCAAAGCGCTGCAGCCGCCCAGTACGTTTATCGGAGGCAGCCGAGATCCTGTACGCAGTTTTTTCCCGGGCGGTGATCTTTATGCAGACCCCGGCGAGCATTGCGCTGAATTTCGCGGCGCAACCATCATAGAAGGCGCAGGGCATTGGGTGCAGCAGGAAGCTCCGGAGCAGACGAACGTCGCGCTTAACGCCTTTTTAGACAGTATATAGGACGTTTTTGGGACGAAATGTCAATGTCGCTTAAACGCTTCAGCGGTTGTCTGACCCGGTTTTTTTTGCGGCGGTCGGTTCAACAAGTCACAGATCGCAACCGTTTTGTTGCGTTTTGTCGTGTTGTGTTTTGGGCAGTCGTTGTCTTGGTCCAGTCCGCACAGGGTGCGCCTTGAGCCGTGCCTTTAGGCAGGGATGCCGGGTTAATACTGGCAAAAAATGATGCGGTTGCCAAAAGGATCACTAATCGGCATGTCCAGCCCCCACGGCTGTTCGGTGATACTTGGGTTGGCGTTTGGATAAGTCGCCTTGATTAATTGCGCGTGATAGCGAGGCAGATCCTCAATCTTCAATCGAATGCTGCTGCCGGGTGTGGCGTCCCCAAAATGCTCCGATAGGTGTAGATCGGCCCCATGCAATTGAACCCCCAAGTACAGTGGGGCTTTTGGATCAAAGCGGTGGCTGAAGGTTTCCGCCGCGCCAAGATAGTTCAGGTAAAAGCCTCGGGCCATCGCTTCGTCAAAGATACGCAAGATTGGAATCAAAGTGTTCACGGCATAAACCTTGTGAAGGGTGGCAATATCGGTCATACAAACTACAATCAGTTTGGTTCAGTCTAAAGTTTCACGCAAGCGAGGAAATCAGTATGCGTCTCGAAAGCATCATTCAGTTGATTCAAAGTATGCCATCCGGCAAGTCGGTTCAGCGCAGTGCGCGGATGTTGGGTGTGTTTGCTCTGATGATTGTGAGTCTCAATGGATTTGCTGCCGCGGATGACGCAGCGGACGCTGCTGGGATCATTACCCCGTGCGATCCCTTTATGGATCCGAATTGTGTCGGCAAGGTTGAGCTGCGGGACGGGCGTCAATTCGAAGGTCGACTGGTGGATGGCCAGCCGACTGGGCAGGGCGTGATGGTTTTCCCCGATGGCGGTCGATTTGAAGGCTATTTCGAAAGTGGCATGCAGATGGGTCGAGGGACCTATTATCTTAGTGATGGCGGCTCCTATACCGGTTTTTGGGTACGTGATCGGCTCAATGGTCCGGTGAAGCTCCGCGATCGCGACGGTAATCTCTACGAAGGCCCGGTGGTAAATCATCGCGCCCACGGTCGCGGCAATATGATGTTTTCGAATGGGGACCGGTACATGGGTGAGTTCGCATTGGGCTTGGCCCATGGTCGTGGGGTCATGATCTATGGCGCCTCTCGAGCCGACAATGCCGGCGATCGCTTTGAGGGTCAATTCCAGCAAGGACGGCGTCAGGGCAGCGCGCGTTATGTTTGGGCCGATGGTGCGGTTTGGGACGTTGCCTGTCAGATGGACCGGTGTGAGCGCAGTGGGCTCATCAGTGCGCTGATTCAGGACAAGGCGCGCTCACCCGAAGCCGCGTCGTCAGAGCGTCCGAGGCGTTTGCGTTAGCGTCATCAGCCTCAGTTTCGTGCAGAATCCGCTCGGCAATCGCGCTCATTGCGAGATCCTGCGGCAAGCAGAATAGCGCAGGCCTCATATCGATATGCGCCTCAAGGTAAGCAAAGCATGTGGCAATTTGGTAGACGTCGACGCCCACGGCTGTCGGATCCCGGCTCAAGGCAATCGCCTGGCCGCATTCCAGACGCAGCTCGCCTAGGGCTTTCGCGTTGGCGGGTGCGCTCAGCGCACAGGCCATTCCGATTAATCCAGCAGCCGCAGTCAGCGGCTTGACCCAGCGCGCAAGCAGGTGCCTAAGGGCGCATGAGCGATTGGTAACGTGATTGCCTCGACTGGGCGGATGGTGCATGGCGCGCTCGGTAAAACGGATGGGCTTAGCTAAGTTGTTCGGGCATTTTACCGCCTTGGATGAGTCCGGATAACTGGGTTTGGGCCCGCTTGGCGAATGGGCTTCTCAAAAGGTGCGGCGTTTAGTCATACCGGTTGCGGGCGAAGGAAAGAGGCGCGCGCATGTCATTCGCTTTTTAACCCTGAAAGCTCAATAATTCAGGGCTAAAGAATTGGTATTTGAATGTTCGAGGCCAATTCTGATCAAGCAGTCTTGGCAGGGATAGGAGCGGGCCCCATGATTTTAACCAACACGTTTCGGGAACGTCTCGCGGCAGGCCATCCAACCCTCGGCACACACTTTATGTTTACCGACCCCGATATCCCAGAGTTGATCGGCGATACCGGATTATTTGATTACGGCGAATTCTCTGCGGAATACGCGGCATTCGATTTGCCGCGCTTGTACCACCTTGCCCGTGCGGCGCAAGCGGGCGGCTTGCCATTGATGATCAAACCGGACCAAGCCTCCCAAGGCTTCGTCGCGCAAGGCGCTTTGGGTGCTGGGTTTAAAGCGGTTTTGTTTACGGATATTCGTACGCCTTTGGATGTCGAGATTGCGCATCGGATTATTCGCCCGGATCAGCCCGGCGTTGCGGGAGATATGGGGGTTAAGCTCCGACGGCCGGCGTTAAGCAGTTATGACACCGGGGCCTACTTGGCGGATCTCAAAAGCATTGTCTTCTGCATCATGATCGAAAAATCCATTGCCGTTGATCATCTCGATGCGATCTTGGCCCGCGCCCGTGAGCTGGGTGTCGATATGACGCAATGGGGCCCGGCAGATTTCAGTTTTTCGCGGGGCGAGCCGAGCCTTCAACATTCTGAAGCGATTAAACCCTTTGAGGCTTTGGTCATTCAAAAATCGCTAGAATACGGCATTCATCCGCGCATAGAATTGGGCAGCGTTGAGCAGGCCAAGCGTTATCTCGATATGGGCGTGCGTCATTTTTGTATTGGATGGGATCGATTTATCTTGCGGCAGCAGTTAGTGTCACTGGGTACAGGCATGCGCAAGCTTACAGACCGACTTTGACCAGAGCCGACAATTACCGATTATTTGAATACAGGTTGCACGACGGATGTCACAAATTTACGCCACAATTGCGTTAGGCCGAATCGGGAATAACACCCAGGCGCTTGGTGCGCTCGTTGCTTTTTTAGTCACCAACGATTTGTTGAATCAGCAGCTCGTGCAGGATTATCCATCGGCCGTAGGTCGGATCAAAATGCAGGACCTTGCGGGCGCTGCTTTTTTGACCACCGTTTTGGGAGGGGAATTGCGGTCCGAGCATCTATCTGAAGCGGGTCGAACCTTCTGTGAAGCATACTTTGGGAGTGAGACCGAGCAACAGATTCACGCTCTAGCTGCGGAGAATGAGGAAGAGGATTGGCGATTTTATGATGCGGTATCGCCGGTGTTAACCACCTTGTTCAGAGGTAAGGCTTCGCCGCCATCGAGTTTTAAAAAGAGGGTGGCAAAGATCTTGAAATTCCCATCGCGCTCGAGCTGAAACGTTGATGGGTTGATAGATGAAGTGATCGATCGTTCAATCCTTGCGCAGGCCGACTACAACCTGCGCTTGGCATTTTGCAATAGTGTATTTTAGGTGAATGAATATAGAGTCCACCTGTAAGCCGCCTTAAACCGGATTAATCCCCTAGGCTCGTCATCACCAGATTATCAAGCCCTGCAAGCGCAGTATTGTAGCTATTAGAAAAGGAATGATTATGAAACTCGACTACAACCGAATTGACCCAGAACTTCGAGAAGGCGCCACCGAGGAGCTTGCTTTACGGGTAGACCGGGCTGGCCTGAATGCCTTGCGGGAAGCGCTCGCGGCGGCGCCCAGCGCTGTGGCCGAGCCACCGGTTATAACCCGCCGCCATGAGGTCGAGGCCGAGGGCGGCAAAACAACGGTGTTCCTCTATCGTAAATCAGACCGTCCGGATCAACCCTGTTTGCTGTGGTTTCATGGCGGCGGATATATTCTCGGCGATGCGGACGACAATCGCGCGAAGCAGTTGGCCTTTGATCTCGACATCACGGTAGTCTCGGTTGATTACCGGTTGGCGCCCGAGCACCCGTTTCCTGCGGGTCTAGAGGACGCTTGGAACACCCTGCTATGGCTACACGGCGAGGGAGACAGACTGGGTATTAATCCAGACTGTCTCGCAATTGGTGGCACGAGCGCGGGGGCGGGGTTGGCCGCCGGTCTCGCGCTTAAAGTACGCGATGCGCAGGGCCCTCGGCTTAAATTACAATTGTTGCTGTATCCTATGATCGACAACCTACATGCAACCGAGTCGGGGCAGATCGACAATCATCCGGTTTGGAATCAAGCAACCTCCTTTGCGGCCTGGGAGATGTACTTAGGCGGTGAGCCAGGCGAGGCTGCGTCGTGTTATGCGGCAGCCGCCCGGGCCGATGACCTGAGCCGTCTGCCGCCCGCGCATATCTGTGTGGGCACGGAAGATCTATTTTATGACGAAGACGTCGACTACGCCCGGCGACTCAATGCCGCGGGGGTGCCCTGCGAGCTCGCCGTGTTTCCGGGTTTGTATCACGCCGGGGATGTTTTTCATCCGCAGGCGGGGGTCAGCCAACGGCTCATGGCCAGTGTAAAGCTTGCGCTGTCGCAAGCGCTGGGCGTGGCAGGCAATTAACCTCCAGCGCTTTAGGAAACTGCAAGACCGCGGCTGCAGGCCATGTTGCGGCCTGTCTGGACCTGCTTTGCTTGGGCCAATGACTGCCGCTGGCGGTGCAGCGCGATTTGACTTTGGGGGCGTTAAATCCGCGATCCTCGTCATTCAAAAGCCGAAAACTCAATGTGGGCAAACTTGTCGGCCATAAACCTTAGACGCCAAAGGCATCAAGTGGTTTCGGCCCAACCCCCAACATCACAGCCGCGAATCTCTAAGATCGGCTTTAATTCGTGAAAGGCCGCTGGTGTACTGCTCAGTGGAATGCGTGGGTATAGATGATGAACAATATGGTATTGCATACCCATGCTCAGCAGATTGCCGACTTTGCTCTTAAAGCCGCGGGTTTGCCCATAACGTTCTTGCCGATTGCCAGGGTGGTGCGGCGCCCAGCTAAGATAGTACTGGATATAGGTTTGGGCAATGTGCCTCGGTAGCCACCAAAGCAGCGCCGCTTCAATGGCGTGGCCCGTCCAAGCCATCGTGAACAGCACGCCGATAAACACAAGGTTAAATAAGAGGGCATCGATCAGCATATGCGATTTTCCGATACGCGCCATCGCGTCGCCATACGCTTTTTGAGCCGGGCCCGCTGGCTGGCGCCTGAGAATGCTGTTCTTCAAAAAGGCCCAATCATCTTTAGCGTGCACCGCGTAGTCCGGGTCGAGCTCCGGATGGTTGCTGTGCGCATGATGTTCCATGTGCGTGTTTTTAAGAACGCGATACGGTTGCGCAAATGGAATGACGGATAAATGACCTACCAGTTCGTTGAGCCAGCGCAGCGGGTGGCCCTCGCGAGCGATAATGCTGTGTTGCGCTTCATGGGATGGCAAGTAGCTGAGGGCTACATTGAGCACCGCAATTGGGAAGGCCACCCAAATCGACAGGTAGTCGAACAAAACCAGTGGCCAGAGCGATAGCCAGACCATTAGGTTGCTTAAAGCCCAAGCGACAGCGCCCCAGGGAACTCGATGCATATATTTGCCCGCAATTTTCCGCTCCAGCGCGTCCAAGGCATCGGGGGACAGCGCGAGTAAGGCTTCTTTTGTCATCGCAGGATTGTTCATGAGGGCTTCACCCAGATCCAACTGCCGCGAACCTGTGCCATCA
>ENA-OWPI01002258-OWPI01002258.1-marine-metagenome-genome-assembly--contig:-NODE-2258-length-18405-cov-9.538793_pt1 | contig 18405 bp, 25 predicted proteins | sample MGYA00238138_ERZ651775 | MGnify/ENA primary metagenome ERZ651775 (study PRJEB26906, sample SAMN06265043) | marine metagenome | isolation source: Helgoland LTER site | place: Germany:Helgoland, sampling...
TAACTGCTGAAGCTGTTGTTTGAAATATTAATTGCTCATTACTGTTTTCATCTAATATTCCATGAGCATCATCTATTCCAATATTATGTGAATTTGTATCTAAGTTGCCACCTAATTGTGGAGTAGTGTCTGAAACTATATCAAATGAAACTGAACTATCTAACCAATTAACTGTGTTTGCTGAAGTGTCAATATCAGCTAAAGAAATATCGTCAGAGCCATCATAAAATTTTAAAGTTAAGCTATTTGAACCAGAGTTTGTAGTATCAATCCAAATCGTGCCTTGTACTGCACTACTTGGTCTTGAAGTTCCTGAGTTAGATGAATTAATAGCACCTAGAACATTGTTTAAATCTGTTCTAAAAGCTGGAAAACCTTGATTGGCAATATCGTAATCATGTTGAGACATAGTTTCTTATACTCCTTTTAAAAGCCTTTTGCAATATAATCAAAGGTACGACTTATTGCTGTACCACCTGAATTTTTAAATGTTAAGTCGAAGCCATTGATTGTCTTGTTTTCTACTAAAAAGAAATCTCCAGTAGCAAGGTCTTCGCCTGTAATTCCAACTGCATAATTAACAGATTTGAATGAATTTGTAAATGTTATAGTATATGTTCCAGCACCAGAAGTTATATCATTTCCACTAAATATTCTATCAGGCATATCAATAGTTACTGATAATTCTGATACAACAGGAGTTGATGATAAATCTGTTGAAGTCATTATTAATTTAAATTTAAAGTATCTAGCAGTATAATCTCCAATAGTGAAATTTCTAAATGATGTGTAAGTAACATTATCATCAGAGGTTGCTATCTCAATATGTGCATTACAGTTTGCTGGTGTATCTCCATCAAAGTTAGATTTTTGATCGTCAAAATCTCCTGTTCTACTATCAAAGACATCATCTAAGTTATCTGATGTTTGAGTTATAGAAGCTGTAATTCTAGCAGTATGTTTTGCCCCAATATCAATAGGTGTTGCAAACTCATAACTTCCTGACGCAAATAAATCAGCACTTGTTAAACCAGATTCAAATAATCCTGTTCCATCATCAAATAATCCACTAGCTGAATCAAATAGTTCTGATGAGTCTAATTTTAAAGTATTATCAGATTCAATTACATTTGTTTTAGTTCCTGTAAAGTCAGGGTGTTCTGATTGAGTTGCTACTGCATTAAAGTTTAAAACTCCTGTAACATTAGAAATAATAGCTGTTGCGTTAGAACTAAAGTTTCCTAGTTTATCTACAGCTTTGATAAGATAAGTTCCAACCCTTGCTGGTACATTAATTGAAGTTGCTGGTCTTGATACTTTCTCAACTAATGATACAGAGTTTGACCAAGTAGCTGAACCATCTATTAAAGCTGAATATCTAATTTGATAATAAGCAAGGTCTAAGTCTGGTATTTGTGTCCAAGATAAGTGAGCCTCTTGTCCAATAACATTACAAGAAAAATCTTCAATATCAGATGGAGGTGCGAGAGCACCAATGATTGTTCTAGTTGCTGTTACATAAGTTGATGATACTCCTAAACTATTTACAGCTTTAACTCTTACATTATAAATTTGTTGGTCAATTACATTTAAGACTCTGTGATTTAATCCTGAACCTTGTGCATAAATAATATAATCTGAATCTGTACTTAACTTGTATTCTACTTGGTAGTAATCAACAAAGCTATCAGGAGAAGCACCTATTGATATATCTAAAGCTACAATTACAGTTCCATCATTATATTCAATTAAAGTATCATCTAGTGTAACACTTGCTGGTGGTTGAACAACATTTGGATTAGGTAAGTTAGTTGATGGAATACTAGCTTGTTGAGTTTTACTAGCCCAAGTATAATGTGAATTTTGGTGTTCAGTTAAATTTAAACCTACTGTAAAATCTTCATTAAAAGATATTGAAATAACTCTAAATGCTTTTGCAGAATAACCTAATGAACTATGTGTAATATTAACAATATCTCCTATTGCTAAATCATAAGCATTTCCACCAGCATTTATACTTAATTGTATTGCTTCTCTTGATCTTCTTAAAATAATCTCTGCCATTTCTTCGGCCTGATATGGACTTGTTATTACTTGTCCAAAATCAAAACGACCCTCTAACAAAAATCCACCATCTGCTGACTTCATAGTTGCGTGTTGATCTGCACTAGGCAAACTAGAATCATCTATCGGTGGGAACTGCACTTCATCTACTTGCCAATTTTTATCAGGAGAAACATATGAACAAATAACTCTATTATATTTATCGTTTTTATTTGGACTCGATACAGAAAACCCACCAAATATATCATCTTCAGTTAAAGTAATTGATGCTGTTCCTGTTGTTTCAATAACTAATCTGTATTTACCAGAAGTATAAGGAAGATAACCTCTGCAACCTTTTAAAAGAGTTCTTGTATTATCTATAATTTTTTTAGATGTATCTAACACAGCATTTGCGTCAAATATATTTATATCACTAGCACCTGAATAAGGTGTTACTTGTGTTACACAAACTTGTGAAGCATCATAAAAAGATTGTAAATCAATATCACTTACTGCTAAACCTTTTCCATATCTAGCATTTGTTAAGTAGTCTAATAAAACCCAAGCTGGATTAGTAGAGAAAGCAGCAGTTTGTGCTTCTAAACTAGAATTATAAGCTACAACTTTTTTACCCTCTATTAATGTTTGTATTTTAGGAATAGAACCAAATACATCTTGATTCCATTTAAAACGAATTGCAAGATAAGCTAAACCAGATAATTTATGATTGCTTCCCCAATTAGATAATGTTGATAATAATGTTGATGCTGATTGACCATCTTTTCCATAATGAGGTTCTACTCTAATTAAACTTTCTCCACCTTTATAAAAAACACTATCGCTACTATCTACTTCAACAACAGTATTATCAGAAAAAGAAGATGCAAAGGTAACATCTTTATCATCTATTCTAATTCCTTTTATATCGTTAATTTCTCCCTCTGCTAATATTATAGCAATATATAAATATTGATTATCTGTTCCTGAAGTTTCTACAAATACTCTAGTTCCACCAACTAATCTTTCTCCATATATAACAGGAATATTTGCGTCATTAGATTGTTTATTAAGTAGTACACCTTTTTCAAAATCATCTGCTTCATTTATACCAAAATCAGGAATATCAACTTCAGGTACAAGCCATGATAAGGCTTTACTAAATACCTTTACTACTGGTTCTAAAATTTTATTTACAATATTACCCATTAGATATGAAACTCCCTTTTATATTTTTTAGATATTCTGTAGATATTATTATTGTGATCTACTCTTAACCAATTAATACATTCGTTAGTTTGAAGATAATCTTTAAAATAATTATAAACCCAAGACATAACTATTCTTGCATTTTTTATAATAACAATATCACATAACCATAGATTAGTTCCACTTTGCCATGTATTATTTTTAACAGTACCTTTTTGTTTATAAAATAATTCATTCTCTTTATTTAAGAAAGCCCAATTTACAAAACCATAAATACCATCATCATCTTCAAATTTTTTATATTGATTACATTGTATTGATGGCAATATATGATTAGCCAAATCTTTATCAGTATTATCTTTATATTTATCAAACTGTTTATATAAATTAATAATATCTTGCATTATGATCTTCCCCATTTAATATCTTGTACTGTTTGAGATGAAAATTGCATACCAACATCTGTACTAAAAAATCTTTGTTGAGATGTTGAATTTGTTTTTCTTCCATTTTTTTTATCAAAGTTAGCCCAATGAGAAGTAACATTTAAAATAACTGCACTTTCTTTTGTTGTTTCAGAAATTTCAAAAGTATCTATCTGGCCATCATATAAAAGAAAAGGGTCAGCAATAATAGCATTAGAATCATCTAAAAAACCTCTAAAAATAACTACTGAATCATTAACAACATTTTCATTTAAACAAGTTGATATAAGTGATTGGTCTGCACCTGAAAAACCTAACTTTAATGAAGTTTTAGTTATATCTACTTCTTCTGTAAAATTAGATATACCCATAATAAGACTAGAGGTTGCGTAAGTAACTGATGAGCCAGATATAGAAGATGTTAAAGGAAATGAGCAATCAGTAAAATTAAGAGGAGTGCCAAAACCAATAGTAATAAGATGTATTGGTCTTAAATCATTTGTTGCTAGTTCGTTCTTTGTTGCTGTCGTTAGGCTTCTCGTCATGTTCCTCAAATGTTCGTCTGTTTATTTTTATTGAATCATTGACAGTATAAATAGCATTTTTAGATGGGTCTTTATACTTACCTTGATTCAAAGATTGAGCATCAAGATCATCAGCTTCAATTATTTCTTCAGCTAAAAAATCAACACTAATCCAATATTTTACTTTGTATTTCATCTATAAGGATTCTTCAACATCAAATTCAAATTGATATAAAAATGCACCATCTTTTGCTGTTCCTACTGCACCAAATTCTTGAATATCATTTGTTAAATGTACTGTAAAAGGAACATTATCATAAGTAACTACTGAATCATCTGCAAGTGCTGTAATTAAAGGTGGCTCAATGGTTACTGTTGATGCGTTACTAGAAGCCTGAACATCTTCGACTACCATATAAACTTTTGAATGACTTGCAAACTTTATAAAATCTCCAGCTTTAAATGCGTGTGGATTATCGTTGTGGTGTCCGTCCATAGCAATAGTTGTATCTCCAACTGCGTGAACACCATTAACTAAAACTGTGTTTGTTTCATTACCTCTAGCATCTTCTATTTCTGGTGGGATTATTGTAAAGTTTTCTTTGCTTGATCTTTGTTTCATTATAAAAGCCATTAACTCTCCATAAACATCTGATCTAGTTCCTGTAACTATTCTAATTGTAAATCCAAATCTTTGGTTATCTATTTGTCTTGCAAGTTTCTTACCAGATACAGATTTAGAGATAATAGTATTTTGAATTGACTTTATTCCTAAAGTTTCAAATTTAGCAGAAGATATTGGAAAAGCACCAGCCATTAGATTATTGCACCTCTCCCTCTTTCATTAACAGATTCATTTATAATTCTTGATATAGTTCCACGTCTTTCAATTAATAACTGATCTATTCCAGCAGCATTAACTGCATTGATTGTGAAATTAACATTTACTGCACCACTATTTCCTGTACCTCTAGCATTTTGTGTAATTTGTCCTGTTTGGTTAGGTACAAATAATTCTGGCCCATTTTCTCCAACTAAAATTGGTCTGCCTTTTGATACTGCACCACCTTGAGCATGAGAACCACCAATGTTACCCATGTTAAAACCACCACCACCAGCCATTGAACCACCACCAGTTAGAACTGCAAGTATAGCTGCAAGTGCAACTTGTTTTCCTAATTCTGACGTATATCTTTTAGCACTATTCAGTCTTTTATTTTCTCCTAATAAAAGTTTATCTCCTAAAATTTTTTGTATTCCCATTCTAATAACAACTTCAATTAATAATGCTAAAGTATTAACAAGTGCGTCTGCTACCATTTTTTTAAACGATTTACCTAAATCTTCTCCAAGTATAACTGCTCTTGATAAAGCATTTGAAAAAGATGTAATACCAGAATTTAAACCCTCAACTATTGTTGTTCTAATATTTGTAAATTTATTTTTTATATTTTCTAAAGCACCCTGATTTAATTCTTCAAATTTAGCAATAGCTTTTTCAGTTGCAGTTGGGATTCTATATCCTAATTCATTTTCATAATTGTATAAAAATGTATCTATTTCTTCTAATTCTTCTTTAAGTGGAATTATGGTTTTATATATATCTCTTGCGTCAGGTAATTTTAATTTTATTTCATTTTCTTTACCAAAGAAATTTTGTAGTCTACTGAAAAGGTTGTTAAGTACAATTCCTGTACCAACAATTTTTGCAGTTAAGCCACCAAAAGCAACCATTAATAAAGCTATAACATCTAATAATTCTCTAAAGTTTTTAGTTAAAATTTTAACTGCTCTTGCTAATTCTAAAACACCTACTGCAAGTTTTTCTCCTATTTCTCTACTTAATCTTCTAATAGCTTCATCATTAGTTTCTGTAAATTTTTTTAAATCTCCTAATTGTTTTTTAAGTTCATCAAAAAACCCTTTAGCTATTTCAGTTTCTATTGTGAAATAAGCATCTTTTAAGTTTGATATAGTTCCTTTTAAAGTTTGTGCTAGTTTGTTTGTTAGTTCTCCAAATTTACCACCAGTTCCAAATGCTTTTGCTAATCCTTTAATAGACTCATCAACACTAACTTTTACTCCAGCAGAGAAACCAGCCATAGCTGTTACTGCTCTATCTCTAAATAAATCTGCTGAACCTATACCAGCACTAAATGATCTTTGTATTTGTTGAGAAGCTAAAGCAAAATCTCCACCCAATTGAACTGCTGTGTTACCAGTAATTTTTAATAATTCTTCAAATGATATTCCAAGTGATTCTGCTTTTTCTGAAACAGTTGCTAAAGCTGTTACACCTTGTTGAATATTTGATAGTTCAAATGGAGTTGTTTTTGCAAATTTTGTAACTGCATCTAGTGCTGCTTTACCTTTTTTAGCACTTCCAAATAATGCTTCTAGTTGAACACCAAGTTCTTCAATTTGCATACCAGCACTAATAATACCTCTAAGTACAAGACCAGCACCAAGACCTATAAAAGCATTTCTTAAATTAAATACAGCACCTTTAACTTTTGCAAGACTTCCTTGCATTTTATTAAAGGCTTGTGCAGATTTATCCTTTGCTACAATGTCTATATTAAGTCTTTGATTTGCCATTATTTTAAATTCCTTGCTTCTGCTAGTGATTGTTTCGTTTTATACTGTTCTTGTTCTTTTTTCAAGTAAGCTAACCAAAGATTATAATGGCTCATTGGCATATCAAGAACTTGTTGGATTGTGAGATGTAATCGTTCTGCTACAACTAAAAGCGACCTAACATCAGGGTCGCTATCTACTTTTTTTCTGCGTCCTCGTAATTAGTATCTGAAAGTATTTTATTGGCAACATCAGATATAACATTAGAGTCTGCTTTTTTTCTAAGTGCAAATTTATCTTCTGGACTAAAGGCTTTAATCATATCGCCTTTATCATTCTTAACTAACAATTTCATTATAAGTAAATCAACAAGAACTGTTAAGTCTTGAAAATTACTAGACTTCTTAAAGATAATGTTTTTTTCTTCAAGGGTTAATGGCTCTGAATAGAATACACTAGCATTTCCATGCTCGTCTTTCCATTGCTCTACCTCAATAGTGATAGTTTTAAGAGTTTCAAAATGAGATTTAACTCTATCAATAACTGACATAAATTAGATTATACAGTTCCTATTGTTAAAGCACCAGTTCCTTGAAAAGTAACAGTTCTTGAAATTATTGCGTCCATTGAGTTATTGATACTCATACCTGTTACAATACCTGTTCCTGTGTAACTTGCATCTCCACCTGTATTACCTTCTGGTAATAAAACAAATGAGATAGAAGCACCAGCAAGTAAAGTTTCTTGTTGTGCGTCAGATTCGTCAAAGTGCATTTCTAAAGTACCAGAGAATGAAGTTCTACCAGCAACAAATGATTTAGTACCATCTGTTAAAGCAGTATCTTCTACAACATCTCCTGTAGTTTCAAGTGTAAAGCTAGTTAGTTCCCCAACTGCTGTTCCACCAGCTGTTACAACTCCTTCTTTTCCGTGATGTGTTGCCATGTCTTTTTATCCTTGTTAGATTTAGTTTGTTTAGTTTCTTGCTCTTGCTTATAGCCAAGTTTTAAATAATGTTCAAGGTTTGTTTCATTAATACTTATCTCTGAATTACCTTTATATAATTTAATGTCTTTAGCCATAAGTCCTTTTACTATTTATCTTCTTCTTCGTCAATATCTTCCTCATCTTCTTCATCAAAATCTTCTTCTAAATTATCATCATCTTCTTCCCAAGTATGATCTTCCTCTACATGGTTTTCTCTAATTTCTTCGATTAAATCTTTAACTTCTTCACAAAGTAATGATTCTTTGTCGTGCAGTTTTTCTACTTGATCTACTTTTTTATTAATTTTATCTAATAATTTATCTAATTGACTCATTGTTTATCTCCTTATGGTGTTCCAGCTTGATATTCGTACATACACCTGATTGTCATTCTTATTCCACCAACAGGAAATAAACTTCCCTCGTCAGTTTCTACTTGTATGACTTCCGAATCAAGTGCATTACCATTTCTGGTAATATCAGTTTCTATTGCAGTTTCAATAGCTGTAATTAATTCATTTCTTTTAGTATCAATATTAGCTTCTGCACCTTTAACAAAACCTAGTATTACAAAATCAATCGTACCATGTCTTGTTTTAGCACCACTACCAAGTTCACTATCATCTCTATTTTCTTCTGATGTTTGAACTATTACTGCTGGATATTGTTGTTCAGATAATTCATCTAATAAAAAAGGTTGTCTAGTAGCCTTTTTAATTGTTATCGGACTAGATATACTAGATATTACTGATAATAAATTACTTGCTATGTTTTCTCTTACACTCATATTCTTGCTTTCCTAAATTCCTTTGCAACAAATCTGTTAAATTGTTTTCTTATTATATTAGCAGTTCTATCATTAAAACCAAAAAATTCCCTCTTATTTTTTCCTAATACTTGATTAAATACTGCTCTTTGTAACATCTGTGAATTACTGAATCCTACACTAACTTTATTAGTTCCTGTTTTTCTAATAGTTCTACCAGATGGAGTTAAAGCACCTAACATTCTACCAGAATAAAATAAATCTACATTTGTTGATTTACCCTCTCTGTTTAATTTTTTTAAATAACCTTGTGAGTATGGAACAAATGGTCTATCTCTAAAATCAATACCTTTTTTGGTTTTAGTTCTAATAATATCTAGTAATTGGAATCCAGCTTGTAGTATTCCTTTTTGAATTATACCTTTAAATCTTTTCTGTATTCTTGAATATCTTTTTTTAACTAAATCAGCATTTGTTTTGATTTTCAAATCAATAGTCATTATCTAATCAATCTTCTAAATCCATGTAAAGGTTCTCTTTCGTTTGATACAATAGTTCCATCTGCATCAACATCATACTCAACACCATCTTCTAAGATCATTCTCCATTCCATGTTGTATTGACTCATGTAATATTCTGCCATTCTTTCAAATCTATCTTTTTCTGTTTCTGGTCTGAATTTAGTTAATGCTGGTAAAAAGAATCTTCCCAAAAATAGATAAACACCAGCACGTTCAAACTGATCTAAATTAACTTTTGTATTTACCATTTCAGCAGTATTTAAAACTGTGATGTCTGTAAATATGTTAGTCTTATATACTGGCCACCACTCTACTCTTAATTGTCTGAATATATCGTTAGTAGTTTGTGCAAAGAAATTAACTGCTTCTGTTGAATCTGATGCTACACCAAAATCAAATGCGTCTGGTTGATATTTAGTTACATCACTTGCAGTTATTACGTCAGCACCAGTATAATTAGCCATAATTTACTTCCAAATTAAATAAACAATTAATAAAGCTAAAGGTATTGAGTACATTGGATTGTTTTTTGCTTTTACCCAAATCCATTTAACTTTCTTTTTTCCTTTAAGCCATATCCATTGATTCATTTTGTTTTCCTTGTTTTTCTTTTCTTTTTAAGAGGTATAATTTTTGCTTCATTTTCAAAAGTTTGATCTACTTCTTTAATATTTTCTTTTACAACATCTTGTGCAAGTTTAAAACCTCTAAAATCATACATAGCTTTATTAGTTTCATAATCTAATTCGCTTCTAGTGATTGTTTTGTTACCTCTTGATAGGGTAATCATTTTTTCATTTGATAATATTAATTTTACCATTTTATTCTCCTATATAGTTTAATGTAAGGGGGATTTACCCCCCTCACAAAGTAAGCAATTATTATGCTTGGATAGATGAATCGTAGTGTAGTTCAACACCATATGAATCATGGATTTCTCCAACACCATATACTGAAGTCGCTACAATCTCGTCTGCTCTTAGAGAAGCATCTCTTTGAGTTTCGATTTTAACATCTTGCATCATTGCAATTGCTAGTGCATCTTTATGGAACGCACCACCTTTATAATCACCAGCAGTACCAGTATTTGCCATATTTGAAGTTTCAAATACGTTCATACCAGCTATTTTACCAATGTGTCCTGATCTTAGTGCTTCGTTAGATAATTCAGTATCTAAACCAGCAAAAGTATTAGTAAAGCCAGATTTAAGGTCATAAGCAATTTTAGGGTGTAGTACAACTTGACAACCATCAGTAGGTAATGCGTTTTCTTTCAAAGTTGAAAGAGCATTAAATAATACTGCTGGAGTTATAGCCGCTGAACCATCTCCTAATGCAACACTAAAGCCATTAAACAATGCAGTTAAATCTGTATCTTGTTTTCTTGCTAGTGCTTCTCCAAATAACTTACCAACATCTGCTGCAACATTTCTTGGTGCAGAGTTTCTTGCTAGGTCAGTTAGAGTAGTCATAACACCAACTTCAGAAGCTGTAATAGTTACTGAACTTGGGTTGATTGCTGTGTTTGCTAGATCAGTTGCTTCAGCTACTGCTGCTGCACTTACTGCTGCATAGACAGGAACTTCTACTGCTTTTCCACCACCAGAGATCGCATAGTTTTTAACTAAGTTTCTCATAATGGATTTTTCAGATGCTACAAATTGAGCTTCTGCTACTATCTCTGTGTATAGTTCCGATAGTGTAGAACTTGTGCTTTCGTTAGCCATGATATTATCCTATTATTATTATTTGTTTAAGTTAATCTCAACAGCACCTGAATCTCGTTTCTTCCTATATTCTTGATAGGCTTTACGATCTTCTGGCTTTGTTAAGTCCAAGTCCTGTAGATTAAAGGGTTTTACAGTTTTACCACCGATAGCACTCTGGCTTCCTGAACCAGACAACGACCCTTGACGGAAATGTGGGTTGCTATCTAAGAACTCTTTTACTCTATCTTCGATTGTCAAAAGTTCTCCTTTTGCGTTATATCGTACATTAGAATTATTATCAACTACTTCTATTCTTCCATCATCATTATATTTTACTTCATCTTTTAATAAAGCAACTACTTGTGCTGGACTAATAGCTTTGTTTGAAGAAGCAACAGATAAAATAGAATTATCAACTTTTTCTTTTTTGATTTGGTTTTTGTATCTATTTAATTCTTGTTCCTTTTCAGATAATCTATCTTGCATAATCTTTTCAAGGTCTTGTTTAGTTTTAGCTTCTTCTAATTGTTTTTGTTTTAGAATTTCAGCTTTTTGATTTTCTTCTTCTTGAAGTTTCTTTTCGTATTTTCTTCTTTCAGCTTCAAGTCTTGATGAGATAACTTTATCAAGTTGTTCTTGAGTAAATTTCATCTCTTTTACTTCTTGTGATGTTTGTGCTGTTTGTGTTTCTGTTTTTACTTCAGTATTGTTTTCTTCTTGTTCAGTTATCGGTTGAACAACCTCGTTTTCTTGCGTCATGTAAGACTCCTTGTTTGTTTATATTATTAGTTCTCCAGCTTCGTCATACCAATCAGGATTGACATAACTCCATTGGTGTCTGCAATTATAACCCCCACGAACTATTAGAGGATTACCAGACTTCTTACCCTTCCAACTTCTACTATTCCAAAGTGCGTTCACTTCATCAATGGTAAAAAGTCCACCTTGTCGTTTGTTATATACTCCATTAATTACATTTCTGCAAATCTCTCTAGTTGTTGGAATTACATCTCCATAGTATTTGACATAAGTTAAACCAGCATCTTGCGACTTGTTAAGGTTTAAGGTTGCGTCAAAATCTCTTAAAGAATCATTTAAAATCTGTCCAGCATATCGTTTCATGTTCTCTCCAGCACGATCTCTAGCAAATTTAGATTGTAATGTTTGAACAGACTTATCAACTTTAGCTTGAATTGTAGCATTGTCTGAATTTTGATTTCTTTTAATATAAGTTACTAATCTTTGAATTTCAGGGTCATCAGAACTAGCATATATTCCATTAATAGTTTGTCTAAGTTCTTTTTCTAATACTGTAAAATCTGAACCAACTAATGTATTTTGATAAACCTTTTCTGATAACTTTCTTGTAAATGTATTTGATACGTCTTTAAACTGTGTGAAGTATTGTTGTTTTAAATTTTGGATTAGTGCTTTATCGCCTTTGGTTAATTCTTGAAACTCAATAGGTATATTACCAATACGTTTAAATGCTTTTTCAATTCTTTTAGCTTGTTTATTAAAACCCTCTCTAACAACTGTATCTGACCATGCTAAATATTCTCTTTCAAGAATAGCTTTTATCTGTGGTCTAATAGCAATAGCTGATTGTAGTTCTATTAACTTGCCATCTGTTGTAGGTAATCTTCCAGCAAGTGAAACTACTTCTGCTTCTATCTTGTCTAATGTTTTAATTAAGGTTTCGTAATATTTAGCTTCTGCAAGTTCTATTTGCTTAATACGATATTCAGTTGCATCTTTGATTATATCTGACATTCATTAAATTTGTTCTTCTTCTACTTCTTGATCTTCTTCTACTACTTCGTCTTGTGTAAATTCTCCAACTTCTGAATTACTATCTATCTCATCAAATATATCATTTAGTTTTTCATCATCATCAACTACTGCTCTAGCTATTTCTTTGTCTATCTCTTTCATTAATGTAGGAGATTGAACATTGATTGCTTTTGCTTGTTGGTAGAACATAAGATCAGTTGCGTAATCTCTAATATTAAATGTATCTGGGTAATTAATCTCGCCATCAAATTTAGTGTTTTGGAACATAGCATATAGATTAAATAATTGTTCTTCTGCGATTTGTAAGTTGTCAGCTTTTTCAGATAGTCTAGCATTAAGTAATTCAAATTCAGTTTGTAATGCAACACCTGAACTAATCCCTGTCTTTGTAGTTCTAATAGCACCTGTGTGTGCAATTCTATTTATAGATTCAACTTTGTTGTTAATTGAATCCATTATTGATTGTAAGCTAGAACCTGATGGTTGTAATAAATAAGGTTTTAAGTTTGGCTCTAATTCATCAGGCATTTCTATAACTGCACCAGCACCAGCACTTGCATTAACACTTGGAGTCTTAACTAATGATGGGTGGTTTGTTAATCTGATTAATTGTTCCATTTCAGAGTATTCATTGTAAATAGATTTTTGTAGATCAGCTATATCAGTTAAATCTGATTGACCAATTCCTCTTTTGTGTGATTTAGAATTATATAAAATAACTGCTGGTATTTTGCCAATGGTATTAGGAACACTATCTACTAATTTAGGTTCTTCTCTTTCTGGCATATACAAAGTATCAATTCTATCTAAGTACCAAACTCTCATGTAAGTACCACCCTCTCTATCAACTTCTTCTCTAATCTTTAAATAGTTTAGTTCGTATTTACCATTAGGTTGTCTAACATAGTTCCAATCTAAAACATTTTCAGAAGTAACGATTGATAAGTAAGGTCTGATGTCTTGGTCTAATTCTTCTGCTGCTGTATTAGTTTGAACATTAGGCTTATCTAAAATCATAAAACATTGACCATAGATTGAAGCATAGTTTTGTGCTTGTTTAATTACTGCGTTTAAATTGTTACCCTCTAGGTCTGCATCTTTTAAGAATGATTCTAAACTAGCTTCATCTTGTAAAGAACCAAAATCTCTACTTGGTCTAACTCTAAATAAAAATGATGAGTATATTTGAATGATGTTTTTACAATGGTTATCGCATGGAGTGTTTGCAAGTCTTTGATTAAACTCGTTATCTAATTCTAAATTGTATCTGCTAAGATACTGTCCTGTCATATAGTCATAACCACCATTATAAGATCGGATATAGTATTCCCAATTATTAATTGTTTCTGCGTAATCTTTGTGGGTTTCGATTGCTTGATCTCTAGTGTATGCCATAATTTATTTCATTGTCCATCTTGTAGGAGGGTTAAATCTTGTCTGAGTAGTTAATGGCTTTAAATAATCAATCATATAACCAAGTGCGTCATTCATATGATCGAAGCCATCTTCCTTATCAGGAATATTTGTATTCTCCTTGTATATTTGTCTTTGTAAACCTTTTATCAATGTTTTGCAAGAATGTGAAACAAAAATATGTCTTTCTCCATTAGAATCTTTTAGCTTACTATTCACAGCATTGACCCTATCTCTAATAGCTGGGTGTTTATGTTTAACTTTAACTTTAAAACCAGCATTCTGTAATATGCTTAAATCAGTTCTACCACCAGCAGAAGTTTTTCTTTGTTTAGAAGCTGGGTCAGGATATATGATTATTGGAATCTTTGTGCCATATCTATCTCTTAATTCTTGCACCATTTCATCTGTATTACTTCCATAAATAATAACTTCATCAAGAAAGTATATTTTATCTTTCTCTAATTGTGCAACACAAGCTGACATTGGGTCTACGTTAAAGTCCATACCAATATGTAAAGGTTTCTCCCAATCAATCTTTTTTTTAACTACATTCTCAACAGGGTGGAAATTATAATAAACAGAACCAGCATAATTCTCAAATGTACCCTCAAACTCTTGTCTAAAAGTTCTAATATCAATATCTTGTTTAGCCTGTTCTATTTCATCTGCTGACACCATACCACCCTCAATAGTAGTATATTGGTAGCTATCCCATTCATTATCTTGCTTCCCTTTTAAATACATTTCATAAGACCAGTTACCATAGCCTTTTGGTGTACCACACATAAGAACTTTCCCTAAAGTATCAGCAACAGAAGCACGTAATACTTCAAACCATGCTCGTTTATCTATGTCAGCAAACTCATCTAAAATTAAAAAGTCTAATCCACTACCTCTTAATGAGTCATAATTATCAGCACCCTTTAATGAGATTGTACTATTGGATTGTCTTATTGTGATAGTCATGCTTGTTTCGTTTATATCTTCTATCCAGTTAAACTGATTAAGCATTTCTTTTAGATTAGCCCATACGATTTCTTTAGCCATTTTAAAGGTAGGTGCAACATACCATATCTTTTGTTTAGGCTTTGTTGCGTACTTCATCATCTCGGTAATACATAGATAAGTTTTACCAAATCTTCGACCACTTATAAGAACTCTAAACCTTGCTTGACTAGATGATACTTTAAGTTGGGGTTTTGTCAGAGATATTTTCATTACAGAAATAAGTGATATAGAGTTTATCCTTATTTATTTTTTCTTCCTGTTTTTGTGCATATTCAATAGTTAATTGACTTCCAGCTATAACACATTCAGACCATTTATTAAATTGATGATCTATGGTCATAGTAGTATTACAAAAGCCTGTAATTGCAGAGCAGATACTAAAGGCTAATATATAGTGCATTATTGAAGTGGGTTTTTATTGTTTTCTTTAATCTCTAATATTTCTAGTTTTAATACTTCAATTTCTTTTTGCATTATAGCAATCTCTTTATCTTGATCTATTATTGCAAATCCATTTGTTTCTATTCCTGATAAATCAGGTGCAGTTGCATTTGATAATTGTTCTATTGTAGATTCCATCTTAGCAAACTTTGTAAATCCAGCACCAATAGATGCTATAAGACCTAATATTACAACTATGTTTGTAAGATTATCTTGTATTTTTTTAATCATTTTTTAACTCCTGTAATTCTAAAAGTAATATTCTTTTGTTATACTTTATTTCGTTTAATTTTTTAATCTTAATCTCCATTATATCATTAGCAGTATATTCTACCAAATCAACATTAGTATATATAGACCTATTATCAAATATCTCGATCTGATTCAAATAAATATCTTTAGGTTTGTAAAATTCGTTATTATTATAAACAGATAATGATGCTTGGTCATTCTGCATAGCATCTAATTTTATGATATTTTTAATCTGTAAATTCTTGGCATTATCTTTTATCTGTTCATCTACTTTTGCCATAATCTTGTCTATTTTAGGTTTCTTTGTTTTCTTCTTTGCTACCTTTGTTTTAATCTCTTTTTCAGGTGCTTCTTCAGTAGATTCTTCAACCATTTCTTCCTCTTGTATTTCTTCTTCTTTTTCTTCAACAGCTTCTTCCATAATTTCTTCAGTAATCATTTCTTCTTCTAGCTTTTCCTCAATCATGGTTTCTTCCATAACCTCTGGTTTCTTCTCTATAATCTCTGGTTCTTTCTCTGGCATGGATACAATCTCAATAGATTCTTCTACTTCAAATACTTCTTCTAGTTTAGGTTCTTCTTTAATCTGAAATGTAAATTCTTCTTCTAATTTTATTTCTTTAAATGTTTCTTCTTGTAATTCTTCAAATACAGTTGCGATCTCTTGTATTATCTCATTAGATATAACTTCATCATCATAAGTCATTGTTACAACAATATTATCTACATTAGCACCACCTAGATTAGAGGGTGCATTAGCATCTGTACCAGCTATATTTAGATTACCAAGATTAGAGTCTTGTCCATTGTATATAAGTCTATCTGTAAAATTAGCACCATTAATATTAGTTACATCAGTTCTAATAGTAGTGTTTGTGGCCAATACATTACCATCTGAATCTTTTATTTTTAATGTAATTGTAAATGTGTCTGCATTACCACTACCACCCCAACAACCAGCTACTCCACATTCTCCATTTTGTACTTCTACTGTGCTGTTAAGAGTTATGCCATTATTAAGCATAGTTTGATTTATAGAATTAGTAGTTAAATTAAACTGTTGTTCGATTGAGCCACTATCTCCAAACTCTAAATCATAATTTGATGATACACCATTAAGTTCACAGCAATCATTTAATACTTGGACATCTCCATTAGTAGTCCAACCATTAGAATTTCCTGTTTCAAAGTTGCCATTAGTGATTAAATTATTTGTCGTCTTTTCTTCTGCTAAAGAAGTTGTAAGGGTTAAGATCATCAACAAAAAGATTGATACGATATACTGCATATGCCATTACTCCTATAAAAATTACTAACCAAATCATTTACTCATTAACCTATCCATATGAGCATAGATTCTACCAATTACTTTATCCATGCCTAATATCTCTTGTTGTAGCATAGCCACTAATGATTGTAACTCAACTAATGTAATTAAAACCCAAGTAGATAAACCCATTAGTATTGTACCTAATAATGGTAAGACCCACTTGTTGTTTTTCATTTTGGGGTACTCCAATTAATTTGATCTTTAATAATTGGTTTTTTAAGTGGTATAATTACTTTTTCTTTCTCTAATTTCTTATCAATCTTTTCTCTTTTCTTAATTCGTTTTACATATGTTTCATAATCTGGTCTTTCATGGTCGTATTTATTCCATAGTGCCAAAGCATCTTTACCTATCTTGCCATCTATTGGACAAGGAGTTCCAGCATTAATCATAGCTTCAAAGACTCTTTCGTCTTGGCATAATAAAGCAACAGAGCCTACTTTCATTCCAAAGTCATATAATACTTTAGCTAATTTAATTCTTTCACAATTCATATCTCTATTAGTCTTTCCACCAGATACACCTATTCCAAATGTTTGGACTCCAGCAGATACTCCTGTTGCACAGACATCTTGGCTTTGTGCAGAGAATGATGGTGCAGATGCTGTATAAGGTGCTGATCTAATATTAGAATTTGAGGTAGAGTTCGTTGTAGTATTTGATGATGACCCTGATTGATAGGTTGTAGTAGAAGAAGATTCATAACCACCCTCTATTGCAGTATTTGACCCTGATACATTTGATTGAGTAGAACCTGAATGTGCTGGTTTAACACACAAAGTTAATAAACAAAATAATACAATTAAGACTCCTGTAAAATAATAGTTCATAGTTGTTATCCTCATAAATTACTTTTTCTTCTTTTTCTTGCTTTCAAACTTACTATTTATCCATGCAATACAGTTATCTATTGCACCTAATATTGTATAAAAAAACTTATCCATTATATCTTAAATCCTTTTTTCCATGATTGTATTGCCCAATATGCTGGAGATAAATTTTTCTGGCCTTTTACTTTAGCAAGTATTGGTCTAAATCTTGCCATAAATGATCTTTGCCTAGCTGGAATATTCTTCTTGATGCTCATACCTTTAGCACCAAATCTAACAATTTTAATTTTATTATTAGATTTATCTTTCACATATACAGCAAATTTTTTCTTTGCTGATGGAGTTCTAAAAGGTTTATTTAGTTTTACATTTTTTCTTATTTTAGCCATGTGGCATAAATATCACAAAACTATCTCTTAAAGAACCTTTTTCTCCAATCATGGCATATGTAATTATCTTTTACAGCTTTAGCACCCCAACGACCACAGAATGATCTTTTGTTAGAGTATAATCCACAGTTACCACAAGCCTCTGCTTTTAAACTTTTTTGGAATGATTGAGGTAGAGAATAATC
>ENA-OWPI01002267-OWPI01002267.1-marine-metagenome-genome-assembly--contig:-NODE-2267-length-18336-cov-10.172737_pt1 | contig 18336 bp, 23 predicted proteins | sample MGYA00238138_ERZ651775 | MGnify/ENA primary metagenome ERZ651775 (study PRJEB26906, sample SAMN06265043) | marine metagenome | isolation source: Helgoland LTER site | place: Germany:Helgoland, sampling...
GTATTCTATAGAAAAGTTGAAGCAGATTAAAGCTTTTTGTTTAAGAAGTCAGCAAAGCTATATTCGCCCGCTTCTCTGGAACTAATCCATCTTGAAGCCTCCAAAGCCCCTTTTGCAAAAATATTTCTTGAATTTGCAATATGTTGAAAAGTAGTAATTCCGTTAGCATTTTCAAACTCAATTCTATGCATTCCAAAAATATTACCAATTCTATGAGATTGAATCTCAATAGGACCATCTATTTTACTTTCGAACAAATTTTCTAGAAATCTAGAAATATCTAATGCAGTTCCTGAGGGAGAATCCTTTTTCTTTGTATGATGAATTTCTATAATTCTGCACTTTGAGGAGATGCTAATTGATAAAAGATACTCCTCCATTGAACGTTTTAAATTTGCAATTCCAAGGGACATGTTGGAAGCTATTAATATGGGTATGGATTTTTTAGCAATGCTAATTAGCGACAAATGCTCTTCTGAAAAACCAGTAGTTCCTGATATTAAAGGTAAATTATGCTCAATACAATAATTGACACACTCAATAAATCCTGCCGGGGAAGAAAAATCTATCACAGCAGATATATCGTTTAAATTTATTGCTTTTGCTTGAAAGTCCAAGGCCATGAAATCAAATTGCTTACATTGAGCTTGAATTGCCTGACCCATATTTCCATTAAAGCCATTAATTAAAATATGCAATATTCTATTTGTTATGAAATTTGTTGGCAGCTTTTATAAAGGACTCTTTTATTGGATGATGCTCCTCACCCGCAATTAATTGAGTGAATTCTTCAAACTTCTTGAGCTGAGCCTTTGAAAGATTTACTGGAGTTTCAACAATGACCCTGCACAAAAGATCACCTCTTCGTGAATCTCTAACTGAAGCAGCTCCTTTTCCTTTGATTCTAAAAATTTTACCAGTTTGTGTATATGAGGGAATTTTAAGAGCAATTTTTGATTCAAGGCCGGGAACATTAATTGTTCCTCCTAAAACAGCAATTTGAAATGGAATTGGGGCTTCAAAATATAAATCTCTTCCATCTCTTTCAAAAATTTCATTATGCAAGACTTGAATTACAACATAAAGATCGCCAGTATGGCCTCCTCGTGCAGCACCACCCTCTCCTGTAAGTCTAACTTTGTCTCCATTATCTACACCAGATGGAATGCTTACAGATAGAGATTTCGTCTCTTGTTTCACTCCAGCTCCTCGGCATGAACCACAATGGTCCTGAATAATCCGTCCTTCGCCTCTACATGCATTACAGGGTTGTTGTACTGAAAAAAAACCTTGCTGCATTCTCACTTGACCAGCACCGTTACATTGACTGCAGGTCACAGGAGATGAGCCTGGTTTAGCACCAGATCCAGAACAATCATTGCATGATTTATCTACAGGTATTTTTATTGTTTTCTTTACACCAAGAATTGCCTCTTTTAGAGATAGTTCTAGGGTGTATTGCAAATCTTGGCCTCTAGCCGTCCTTCCTGAGGACCTCCTACCACCAAAAACATCGCCAAATATATCCCCAAAGATGTCTCCAAAATTAAAATCCTGAAATCCAGCTCCCTGACCACCACCCATACCTTGAACACCCGCATGCCCAAATTGATCATATGCTGATTTTTTTTCAGGATCAGATAGGACTTCATATGCCTCAGCGGCTTCTTTGAATTTTTCATTAGCTGCTGGATCATCCGGATTTCTATCTGGATGATATTTCATAGCTAATTTTTTGAAGGCTTTCTTTAATTCAGAATTTGAAGCATTTTGAGAGACCCCTAAGACCTCATAATAGTCTCTCTGTGACATTGTTTACTTTTCTTCTTCTTTTACTTCTTCAAATTCAGCATCAACTGTATTCTCATCGCTAGAAGTCTCTTCTGGGGAATCAGGAGAACCTTCCTCAGCTTGAGGATAAAGTTTTTGGGTTAATGGAGTTAATACCTCGTTAAGATTTTTAGTGGCTTCTTCGATGGCTTCAAGGCTGTCCTGCTTAATAGCCTCTTCAAGTTTGACCGTGGATGTTTCCACTGCATCTTTCTCTTCATCGGTTAGCTTATCTCCAGCTTCAGAAATCGACTTTCTAGTTGCATGAACTAGCATATCTGCATTATTTTTTGCTTGGACTAAGCTCTCAAACTTCTTATCATCTTCTGCATTAGCCTCAGCATCTTTAACCATTTTCTCAATATCGTCATCAGATAATCCACTAGAAGCTTTGATAACAATGGATTGCTCTTTGCCAGTATTTTTATCTTTAGCTGCAACATTGAGAATGCCATTGGCATCGAGATCAAAGGAAACCTCAATTTGAGGAGTGCCTCTAGCTGCAGGGGGAATATCTGTTAAGTTAAATTGGCCCAATGATTTGTTTTGGGCTGCTTGCTTTCTTTCACCTTGGATAACATGAACCGTCACTGCTGATTGATTATCTTCAGCTGTTGAAAAAACTTGAGATTTTTGAGTTGGTATTGTTGTATTTTTTTCAATTAATGGCGTGGCAATACCTCCCAATGTTTCAATACCAAGCGTTAATGGAGTTACGTCCAGCAAGAGCACGTCCTTAGTATCACCAGATAGAACTGATCCCTGAATTGCAGCACCCACTGCAACAGCTTCATCGGGATTAAGATCTTTTCTTGGCTCTTTACCAAAAAAATCTTTAACTTTTTGTTGGACCATTGGCATACGAGTCTGCCCTCCAACAAGCAAAATCTCATTTATATCACCGATAGCAAGTTTTGCATCTTCTAGAGCCAATTTTAGTGGAGCAAGACTTCTATCTACAAGATCTTCAACCAAAGATTCAAGTTTAGCCCTTGTGATTTTATGAACAAAATGTTTTGGGCCTGAGCTATCAGCAGTGATGTATGGAAGATTAATTTCAGTTTGATCAGCTGAAGAAAGTTCGATCTTCGCTTTTTCTGCAGCTTCTTTTAAACGCTGAAGAGCCATAGGATCACTTTTTAAATCAAATCCAGATTCTTTCTTAAATTCATCAACAAAATAATCAATTAACTTAAGATCAAAGTCTTCACCGCCTAAAAAAGTATCACCATTTGTGGACAATACCTCAAACTGATGCTCGCCATCTACCTCAGAGATCTCAATAATTGAAATATCAAAGGTGCCCCCTCCAAGATCGTAAACAGCAACAACCGAGTCACCTGTATGCTTATCCAATCCATACGCTAATGCTGCAGCTGTTGGCTCATTTATTATTCTTTTAACTTCAAGACCTGCTATCTTGCCTGCATCTTTTGTGGCTTGTCTCTGCGAATCATTAAAATAAGCAGGAACTGTAATAACTGCCTCTGAAACTTCATGGCCTAAATAATCTTCTGCTGTTTTCTTTAACTTCTTCAAGACCTCAGCTGAGATCTGAGGAGGCGCTAACTTTTTATCACCCACTTTTACCCATGCATCTCCATTATCAGCCTTCATAATTTCATAGGGCACCATATCCATATCTTTTTTCACCACATCATCATCGAACCTTCTTCCAATCAACCTTTTGATCGCGTATAAAGTCTTTTCGGGATTTGTTACAGCTTGCCTTTTGGCTGGAGCACCAACCAAAACTTCATTTTCATCTGAGTAACCTATCACTGATGGAGTAGTTCTACCCCCCTCAGCATTTTCAATAACTTTTGGTTGTTGTCCTTCAACGACAGCTAAACAACTATTTGTTGTTCCTAAATCAATTCCTATAATCTTTGACATAATCTTTTCCTAATTTTTAATTACGGAAACTCTTGCAGGCCTTACAACCCGTTCATGGAGTTCCCAACCCCTCTGAAATATATTTTCAATTTCATTGTTTTCTTTTTTTGGATCCTTCGAGGTCATTACTGCCTCATGCTTAATTGGATCAAACTGCTCATTTATCGGATAGATGGGTCTAATGCCAAATTTATCAAGGGCTGATTCAAAAGATTTTAGAGTTAGCTCTACTCCCTCTCTATCTTCCTTTGTTGAATCTTTTGAGAAATTATTGAGTGCATGCTCAAGATTATCTACGACAGGTAACAATTCATGAAGGAGTTTCTCTACTCCATATTTATGAGCTTTTTCAATATCTGCAGTGTTTCTTTTAAAAGCATTATCAAGTTCAGCTCTTGATCTTAGCAGGGCTTCTTCAAGATCCTTAATTTTTTCTTTTACATTGAGAGTCTCTTGATTTTCTTTGATTGAGGGATCTAACTCCTCTTCCTTGGAATCATCCATATCTATATCGGTCTCTAATTTAATAGAATCGTCTTTAAGATCTGTTTTATCTTGTGCTTTTTGTTTTTTTGCCATCTTTACATCCAATATTTAAATATATTGGGGTAACTCATAGCGAGTTCAAGGGCTTAAAGGTAATTTATTTTAGAGGTTTTACGTAAAGAACCATACTGTGATCAACTATTTCATAACCCATTTCATTTGCAATGGATTCTTGGCGTTTTTCAATAACCTCGTCATGGAACTCAATAACCTTACCAGTTTCAAGACATACCATGTGATCATGATGATCATCAGGAGTAATCTCATAGACTGCGTGACCATCTTCAAAGTTATGTCGCGTTACTATCCCAGCTGATTCAAACTGCGTTAGCACTCTGTATACAGTTGCTAAACCAACATCCTCACCAGAAGTAATAAGCTGCCTATATATATCCTCAGCACTTAAATGACGATTATCACTGGATTCTAGAGCTTCTAAAATTCTTATCCTAGGAAGCGTTGCTTTTAAGCCTGCTTTTTTTAATTCAGTATTTTCTTTACTCATGAACTTTTCGATGTATCCTCTTTCAAAGTATAATCAAATCATCTCATGAAGCAATTAACAAAAGCCTTTTTAATTATTATTTTGTCTCTTGGTGGAGTATCAAGCTGCTCATCTCTAGCTCCATTTAAAGTAGCTGTTTTACAAGGTAACATTATTGAGGATGAAGACGTAGAACAGCTTGTGAAAGGCCTTTCTAAGGATCAGGTGCAATACCTACTAGGAACTCCACTGCTTAATAGCCCCATCCATCAAAATAGATGGGATTATTTTTATTCAGTTAAAGTTGGTGAAACGATTGTTGGTGAGAAGAAGTTATCACTTATTTTTGACATCGATCAAAGATTGGATACTTGGGTGCTAGAAGAAACCACTCTCGCAGATAAGAACTAAGAATCTTTTGCTTCCTTAGCTTTATTTTTCCTTCTTTCTTTAGGATCTTGAAAAAGTGGTCTATAAACCTCCAGCCTCTCTCCATGAGACATTCTGTAATTGAGTGGTTTAGCCTTATATTTACCATCTAACTCCTGACCATTTATCCCAACTTTCAAGCAATTTTTTTCTTTCTGATAAAGTTTTTTTACTTCTGGCAATTCTAAGACTTCTTTTGCAGTAATGCTTTCAGAGACATCAAGCTCTAAAAAACTTGGGTTAACTTCTCGCTGAATAGAAACATAGATCTTCATTTTGATAGTTGAGTTGCAAAAGCATTAATAAACTTGTGGCCAATTTTATCTATTAAAGATTGAGTAGCAATGATGCTAAGAGCAAATGGGAGAGTGAAAGTAGTTTGAAACCTTACCTCAGTTTGATTTTCATCAATTACCTCTAGGCTCCAGAGGGCGTGGAAATCTAAAAAAGGGCCCTTAGATTGGGTAATGCTTACCTCATGTCCAATAGTCTTGTTATTAGATTCAAATGCATAGGTTTTATTGAGCACTGAAAATACCAATCTACCCAAAACAAAACCTTCTTCAGCATCAGGCAATTTTGAGGACTCAAGACAGCCAGGTAAAAATTCTTTATAAGACTCAAAATTATTGATTAATAAAAGTATTCTTTTTGGAGATGCTATGAATACTTCAGATCCTTCAAAACTGCTGGACATTATTAGCTTACTAGCTGATATATAAAAACTGCTGCAACAAGAACCGGAGAGATAAATTTAATAAAAAATCTCCAAACTTTAAATATTACAAGATCAATATCAGAAAATTCATCTAGTGCAAGATTCGGCTTTAAAAACCATCCAGCAAAAATTGCAACCATCATGCCTCCAATGGGCATTAAAAATTGATTTGCTAAGTAATCTATTGAATCTAAGAAATTAAGATCTCCAATAAAAGAAATATCAGACCAGTCATTAAAACTAAGCACACTACCTATGCCTATTACCCATGCAAAAAGACCCAGGGTTAAGGCAGCAGAAAATCTAGAAACTATATTCTCCTCTTCAAAATATGCAACGCTAGGCTCAAGCAAAGAAATAGCACTGCTTAAGGCAGCAATTGAAAGTAATGCAAAGAAGGCTGGTCCAACAATATTGCCTAAAGGCATGTCGACAAAAGCAGACAATAGGCTTACAAATACAAGACCGGGACCTGCACCTGGCTCTAAACCATATGCAAAAATAATTGGGAAGATTGCTAAGCCAGCCAAAATAGCTATTAAAGTATCTAAACCTGCAACCGTGAGTGATGTTCTAAAAATATTTTCCTCTTGAGGCATATAGGCTCCGTAGCACATGATAGAGCCCATACCTAGACTTAAACTAAAGAATGCTTGTCCCATGGCTCTCAAGAATGTCGTAGCATCTACTTCTGAAAAATCTGGAGCAAATAAAAAGCTTAAACCTCTAGCAAAATCTCCATTAATCATGGCATTAATAACCATTACCATCATCAAAATAAACAACGCTGGCATTAACAAGCGAACCATTCTCTCAATCCCACCAATAACACCTGCTGAAATAATAATAATATTCAAAGCAATAAAAATTGAATGCCAAAATAATAGTCTTGATGGAGATGAGGTGACTATATTGAATTGCTCTAGAGCGGAAATATCAGGAGTTGGAAAAGCAGCTATGATTATATAGTTCAAACAAATTCCAGCTATAACACTATAAAAAGAAAGGATTAAAATTCCTGAAATTAAACCACCCCAACCTACTGCCTGCCATTTGCTTGTTTGTCCTGAATCAATCGCTGCTGTTTTCATAGCGTTGACAGGGCTTTTTCTGGCACGCCTACCTATCATGATTTCAGCCATCATAATTGGTAGTCCAACTGCCAAGATGCAGAGAAGATAAATCATTACAAAAGCCCCGCCGCCTTCGGTTCCTGCTTTGTATGGAAAGCCCCAAATATTTCCTAGGCCTACAGCTGATCCTGCTGCAGCAAGTACAAAGGTCCACTTTCCAACCCAGGAGACAGATTCATGAAATTTTGAAGAAGTATTTCCGTTCATATAATTATGTATAAGGGTTATATAAAAATGCTAAAGAAGTTATGCAACATATTGTAACTAAGTTTGTTATCAAAGTTCTTGCATTTGCGTATTTAATGTTTGCTTGAAAGAATGAACTATTTTTTTTCTCAAAGTTCAAAAAAACTTGAAGAGATATAACTAGTAAGATAAGGCTGAATGATAAATTTATAAAAGAAACTAATGCTACTCCGAGGCCCAAAAGAGAGAATCCAATTGCAATCCAGAGGTTTGCTGATGAAGCAGAGTCATCTTCCCAACCCCAAATAATTCCTCCCAAAAAAGCAGTTACTATTCCTCCATATATTACTAAAGCCTGAATTGAGTGAAGGGCTAAAGTAGGACTAAAAATCCATGGAATTAAAGCTAAAAAAATAAATAAGCAGAGACCCCAGTAAATTAAAGTTACTTTAGTGTTTTGCATAAATACCCTCAAAATTTGCAAATAGTTTTAACAGATTCATAATTGTGAGAATCATTATGAATGCTAAAAATAATAATATCATCGTCAAGAATAAAAATGCCGCAAGAAATTATCACTTAACTGATAAATTTCAGGCTGGCTTAGTCTTAGAAGGCTGGGAAGTGAAGGGTTTAAGAAATGGCAAGGTTGATGTAAAGGATTCATATGTAACTCTTAAAAATAATGAGGCATGGGTTATTGGTTTAAAAATTGATCCGCCTGCATCTTTAAAAAATGATCACATAGATCCAACAAGATCTAGAAAATTACTCCTAAACAAAAGAGAAATAAGCAATATTCTAGAAGCAATTAGTCAACAAGGCCTTACCTGCGTATTGACATTAATCTATTGGAAAGAAAATAAAATTAAATGTGATATTGCTATAGGAAAAGGCAAGAAAACCTATGACCAAAGAGAGGATGTTAAACAAAGAGACTGGAATCGAGAAAAACAGAGAATCTTAAAAAATTCTAACCGTTAGACTTTTTCATATATAATCACTCTCCCCATGGGGGCGAATTGGGTTCGACGTTTTTATTGGATTCCAAAGCGCATGCCAAGATTGTGGTAACTCTTGTAAAACATACTACAAAAAAATTAGTTGCAGAAAACGACAACTACGCTTTAGCCGCTTAATTGGCTAACCAATGCAAGAATTGTCTATGGTTTGAAGCATTGGCAAAATACATAGTCTAGTTTTGCTGTGGAGTCTTAACACAGCAACGCGAAACCTAATTTAGACTAGCCTTTAATACCCTGCTCTTCGGGTCATTGAGGTGAAACAAAAAGAATGAGCTAAGCATGTAGAAGTCAGGTTGAAGAACTAACGGACGCGGGTTCAATTCCCGCCGCCTCCACCATCTTTATTTCAATACAGTCCTGTTAAAGTGCTCTAGCATTTTCTTGTACAGCATCAATCTATTCTCAGGCTTTCTAAAGCCATGTCCTTCTTTCTCAACAATAATTAATTCATGCTCTTTACCAGCTTCCTCTAAAGCATTAGCTAATGCATAAGCATGCTCTATAGGCGCACGTTGATCTTCCTTGCCTGAAACAATAATAATTGGAGCTTCAAGTTTGTCAGCTTGTTGAACAGGTGACATTGCTTTAATTTTTTCAGGATCTTGGCCAAGAGTTTTATCTAAATATTTACCGCCCCATTTTATGGTTTTAATATCTCCTTCGTCATAAAGCATTTCTAAATCAAATACTCCAATATATGCAACAGATGATTTATAAAGATCAGGGCGAAGCATTGGAGCCATTGCAGCAGAGTATCCTCCAAAACTGCCACCATAAATTCCAATTCTTTCAGGATCAGCTATTCCTTGATTGATGGCCCATTCGGTTGCCTCAATAATATCTTGTTGAGTATCTCCTCCCCATTCACCAAATCCCATCTGGGTAAACTCCTTACCATAACCTGTTGAACCTCTAAAATTAACTTTTAGTACTGCATAACCAGCTTGAGAAAAAATGTGAGTATCTGGATCAAAACCCCATGAGTCTCTGGCATGAGGGCCTCCATGAGGTATAACTATCATGGGAGCTGATTGATCCTCTTGCTGATTCTTCGCTGGGGTGTAATACCCATGAATCTTAACACCATCAGAGTTTATAAAATTGAATGGAACCTCATGCTCTAGCCCTTGATCATCAATTTCAGGCCACATAGTAAGCAAATATTTAACTTGATTTTTTTTAAGATCATATAAGTAATATTTTGAGGATGATGCAGAGTCGCCTACGGCAATAATTAATTTGTCTCTATTTTTAGATAAATCCACCAACCCAATTTCTTTTTTATCAAAAACTTCTATATTCCCATTAAAGGCTTGGACTGCTTGCATAATTGAATTTTGTAATGGGTCATCATTCTCAAACCAATAAGCTTTGGCGTATCCAGGATTAATTGTGGCGCCAAGAACCTTATCATCTATGATTTGCGGATAAGCATCATATTCTGGGTGATGAAAGACTACCTGAGTCTCTCCGGTTTTAGTATCGATCTCCTTGATTTGATAAGTTGAGGTCTCTGTGCTGTCTAAAATGTGAATTGTAGAATCATCTTTTGCAATATTAACAGGAAAGATCTCACCATCTCCATATGGTGTTTTGCTTAATACTTGCCACTCATCTTTCTTGGAAGCACGGTACATAGTGACAGTGTTGTTATCAATATCACTTCCAACAGCAAATCTTGGTGTGCCTGAGCTATCTGAAACAAATTGCCCTCCAGCCAATGGAGATTTACCTAGTCTTTTTTGCTGACCGTTATAAACATTTAATCTAATAGCATCAGCAAAACCACCATTATTTTGTTTTCCAAATACTCTTACAGACAAAAGTACATGCTTCTCATCATCTTCCAGGATGTTCTCTACATAACCATAGGAGAACTTGTCTACCACTTTACCTCTGGCACCTGAAGTTCTTGCTCTCATTCCAAATACATAAGCAGGTTTTTTAGAATCATAATTAATTGCAAAATATTCGCCTATAGAGCCTCTACCCCAAGAATCATAGTATCCAATTTGTATTAACAAACGTTCATTATTGACCCAGTAATAACTTGCAACCTCTTCTTCTTTAGTAAGAGTGATGGCGTTAATTAAACTTAAATCTTCTGAATCAAAAATTGAAATGCCTTTCTTGTCATCAGGCATCTTGGTGAGAACACTGATCATCTTTCCATCGGGTGAGATTTTGACATTTGTATATGAGGGAAGTGAGCTAAACCTTTCTACAAAATCCTCGCTGACACCAAGAGCAGCAAATGAATTGAAGCTGAATAAAAGAAGAATTGATAATATTGTGTTTTTCATTTGTAAAGTTTACTTTACATTATATGATTGATCAATCAATTATAAGAACGTTTTAAAAATACACGTAAAGTAAGAGATAAATAAAAGTAGACAGATTAATTTAAGATCATTAAACTAGCGCATCTAATAATTAAAGATATGGCAAATAGTAAACAATCAATCAAACGAGCTCGTCAGAATGCTGACAGATACAAATTAAAGCATTCTCAAAGATCTCAAGCTAGAACAGCGGTTAAGGCTGTTCGAAATGCTATAGCTGAAAATAACAAAGAGTCAGCAGCAGAATTACTAAAAACTGCACAGAAAGTATTAGATTCTACGGCTGCAAAAAAAGTAATCCATAAGAATGCTGCTGCTAGAACAAAAAGCCGCTTAGTGAAAGCAGTAAAAGAACTAAGTTAATTCTGAGTTTCTAACATCTTGTTGGCAATCATGCCCAACAACGTTCCAGTTTCATCTCCCGTAAACCCGGAAATCGTAACTACCCCTTCATTATTAAGATCTATTGAACTCATCTTGTTTTGGATGAGTTCAATAAGCTGCTTTTGCATTTCCTCTTCCAGGGTATCTTTTTTATTGATAGCAATCCATATGCTTTTTTCTAGTAAGCTTGGATCATAAGTTTTCAGCTCATTAACAAGGATTGTAAGCTGCTCTTCAATTAATCTTTCGGAATTTTGCGGGTCCAATAAGATCAGCAAATGTCCGGTCCTAGAAATATGTTTTAAAAAGTTTAATCCTAAGCCGGCTCCTTCAGATGCGCCTTCAATTAAACCTGGAATATCGGCAATAATAAATGAGGTATCATAAATTTGAACAGTGCCTAAATTGGGGCGGAGAGTTGTAAAAGGATAATCGCCAATCTTTGGGCGTGCTGCAGAAACGCTATTTAAAAAAGTAGATTTTCCGGCATTTGGGAATCCGACCAAACCAACATCTGCCAAGGAACGTAATTCCAGCCTGATAGAAAACTCGTCTCCAGGCCAGCCGGCTGTATGGCGCCTGGGCGCCTGATTAGTGCTGGATTTAAATCTAAAATTTCCAGCCCCTCCATCACCCCCTTTAGCCACAAGGTAGTCTATTCCTTCGTCGCAACAGTCATAAATAAGCTTATTGGATATAGAGTCGAAAATCACAGTACCTTTTGGGACCATTACAATAAGATCTTCGGCATCTTGTCCTGTTTTTTTATTACCTGCACCAGACTGGCCGTTTTTGGCAATCAAGTATTTTTGATTTCGAAAATTTACCAGGGTATTAAGATTGGGATCGACACGAAAAATGACATCACCACCCTTGCCGCCATCGCCACCATCTGGACCACCCCGAGGAATAAATTTTTCCCTTCTAAAACTTGTACATCCTGCACCACCGTTTCCAGCCCTTGCTTCTAGCAGAGCTTCATCGATGAAGTTCATGATTTACTGGGAAATGACGTTGACTGTCTTCTTTTGCTTAATGCCTTTGTAAGTGAATTGCACTTGACCGGCTGATGTAGCGAATAGAGTGTGATCTTTGCCCATACCAACATTTTCACCTGGATGGGTATTAGTACCACGTTGGCGTATGATAATTTCACCTGGTTTGACAGATTGACCACCAAAACGTTTTACACCAAGTCTTTTGGAGTTGGAATCTCTACCGTTTTTACTGGAACCACCTGCTTTTTTATGTGCCATTTCTATTTGCCTACGTTGATTTCTTTAATTTTGATCTGCGTATATCTTTGCCTATGTCCAATTTTCCTCATACTATGTTTTCTTCTGCGAAATCTAAGGATTGAAACTTTTTCACCTTTTACTTCTTCAACGACCTCTGCAACCACTTTTGCATTTTCTATATAAGGCTGTCCAATCTTTACATCATCGCCATCAACATAAAGCATAACAGTTTCAAAAGCATGATCAGTGCCTGATTCTTCTTGCATAAGGTCGATTTCTAGGACCTGTCCTAGCTCGACTTTATGTTGTTTTCCACCTGCTTCTATTACTGCGTACATAGTTCTCTCTAAAGGTGGCAAAATATACGCTTTCTGAAGGAAATTATCAATACTTATGTATAATTTTAGGCTTCTAATTATTTAAGATGTACTTACTCACAAAAACCACCGAAACTGAACTCAATAGAGTGCAAGCTACTATTGCAAAAGAGCTTTCTAACGAAAAAATTATTCAGGAAATTTATGAATATATTTTTAATGTGAAGGGGAAAAAAACTAGAGCATTATTGTGTTTGCTTGCTTCTAAATCATCAGATATCAAGCCTAAAAATAGAATAGCTTTAGCAAGTATTATTGAGCTTTTGCATACAGCAACATTAGTTCATGATGATGTGGTAGATGAGTCAGAACGAAGACGAGGCACAGAATCAGTCAATCAAGTCTGGACAAACTCCTACAGCGTCTTGATGGGCGATTTCATTTATTCAAAAGCCTTTATTTTGATGGTAAAACTAGGCATCTCATCTATCTTAGATGAATTGGCAAAAGCCACAAATGATATTGCCAGGGGTGAAATTATTCAATTAGAACTTTTTGAAAATAAGCAACCCATTACGCTTGATGACTTGCTAAAAGTTAGTTATCTAAAAACAGGTAGGCTTTTTGAGGCATCAGCAAAAACTGGAGCGATGCTTGCATGCAAATCAAAAGAAGAAATCAAAATATTTGGACAACTGGGCAAGGCTCTGGGGACTGCGTTTCAAATTCAAGATGATATTTTGGATTATGAGGCCTTTAAACTTGATATAGGAAAGCCCGCTTTCAAAGATTTCAGGGAGGGAAAAATTACTTTTCCGCTATATTTTGCTTTGCAAAATATTGATAAAAAAAATAGAAGGTTTCTTTTAGATAGATTAGGTCAATCTAAATTATTAAAAAAAGATCAAAATATAATCTATCAATTAATACGAGATGATAAAACGCAAAAAGAAATAAATGCCTTATTGGACAAATATGCTAAAGAAACTCTCAAGCACTTGAATAAATTAAAGCATCACCCCTGCTACAATGAGATGCTAAACTTAATAAACTTCTCGCATTTAAGGAAAATATGACATTCATACCTGAATCAAGATATACAAAAGAAGATTTAATTGCTTGTGGAAATGGAGATCTATTTGGTCCAAATAATGGTCGTCTACCAGCAGACGAGATGCTGATGTTTGACTCTATTGACCAAATAGACAAAGTTTCAGGTAAATATTCCAAAGGAAAAATTATTGCTCATCTAAATATAGATAAGACTTTATGGTTTTTTAAAGTTCATTTTAAATCAGATCCAGTAATGCCAGGATGTCTGGGCTTAGATGCCATGTGGCAATTGTTAGGCTTCTACTTGTGCTGGCTTGAATTACCCGGCTATGGAAGAGCGCTAGGCTCAGATAAAGTTAAGTTTTTTGGTCAAGTGACTCCCAATGCAAAAATAGTTAGGTATGAAATTGATATAAAACGAGTTATTAATAGAGGAGCGGTTGTTGGATTTGCTGATGGGGATATGTTTGTTGATGATCGTCATGTCTATTCAGCAGAGGGCTTAAGGGTTGGTCTATTCAAGGACACTAGCGAATTCTAATGAAGAATGTAGTTGTAACCGGAATGGGTATAGTCTCTTGCATAGGCTCCGATATTCAAGAAGTATTAAGCAGTCTTAAGAATGGAAAATCTGGTATAACAAAAAACTTAACATATGAGGAAATGGGTTTTAGAAGCCATGTTTCTGGAGCAGTAAATATAAATTTATCTGAGCTGATTGATAGAAAGACTCTTCGCTTCATGAGTGAGGCCTCAGGATTTGGATACATTGCTGCTCAAGAGGCACTGCTCAATGCATCGTTAAATCTCGAGGAGATGAATGCCTCAAGAATTGGAATAGTGGCTGGCTCTGGAGGAGCCTCGTCGGCTGCTCAAATAGAAGCGTCTGATGTTGCAAGAGAGCGAGGACCCAAAAGAATTGGGCCTTATGCTGTTACGAAAACAATGGGGAGCACCGTTTCTGCTATTTTAGGGACTACTCTTAAGCTAAAAGGAGTGAATTATTCTATATCATCCGCATGCTCAACCAGTGCTCATTGCATTGGTCATGCAGCAGAACTGATTCAATTAGGCAAACAAGACATCATTATTGCAGGTGGTGCCGAACAAGAGCACTGGACCTCGTCCTCCATGTTTGATGCAATGGGGGCTCTATCTTCACAATACAATAATTCGCCTGAGAAAGCCTCTAGACCTTTTGACATTGATAGAGATGGTTTTGTAATTGCTGGTGGTGCCGGAATGCTTATCCTTGAAGAAGAAGAGCATGCAATCAAAAGGAATGCTCCCATAATTGCAAGATTAAAGGGTTACTGCGCAAACTCAGATGGATATGACATGGTCTCTCCCTCAGGCGAAGGGGCAACAAGATGTATGAACGAGGCAATGGAGGCTTATAAATCAGATGTAGATTACATCAATGCTCATGGTACGAGTACTCCTGTCGGAGATCTTGCCGAACTAGGAGCAATAAAAAAAGTATTTGGAGGAAATGCTCCTATCATTGGATCCACCAAATCTATGACAGGACACTCTCTAGGAGCAACTGGCGCTCAAGAAGCAATTTATTCTATCCTAATGATGCAGCATGATTTTATTGCTCCTTCAATCAATATAGAGACCTTGGTTGAAGAGGCAGAGGGACTGAGAATTTCTCAATCAATGATGGAGCAAAAATTAAATGCTGTAATGAGCAATTCATTTGGCTTTGGTGGAACCAATGCAAGTCTAATTTTTAGTAAGTAAATTAAGCCAATCTAGATCCATTGACAGCCCCTTTTTGTGGAACAGCTAAAATAATACTTCCATCAGGTTGAGTGAAGCCTGTTACAAGACACTCTGACATAAATGGTCCTATCTGTTTTTTAGGAAAATTAATTACTGCAGCAATCTGCATGCCTATCAAAGACTCAGGATTATAGTGATCTGTTATTTGTGCAGATGATTTTTTAATGCCTATTTCTGATCCAAAATCTATTGTCATTTTTATTGCTGGCTTAATGGCCTCTTTAAACTCCTCGGCAGATAAAATAGTTCCAACACGAATATCTACCCTCTCAAATTCTTTCCAAGCTAAGTCATTCATTATTGTTCCTTGTTGCTTAATATTTTTTTTATGAAGGTAGTTTCTTCAATGCTATATGGCGATCCATCTTGACGGAAAATATCATGAAACCATTGATTTGGTTCTGTGAGACTATCCCCCTCCATTACTAAATTACCTTTATCTCTTTCTTCATTTAAATACAAAATTGTTTCCCAGTTAAAATTTGTTTGACTGCGTCCAGCAACTAAACCCCAGTTATAACAAGCAATGTTATATTTTTTAAAAATTGGAAGACAAAATTCAAAGGTAGTTCCATATTCTCTCGCCATATATTCAGTACACATCAACGGCCTGCCAATTGTTCTCAATTTTTCTATAGTCGGTTCAAGCTTTTCAGCCTCATATGTATGAAAAGTAATAATATCCGACTTATTCTGATTTAGAGCAATGATTGAGTCGCCGATTGATCCATCTAAGCAAGAAGTCAAAGGTTGAGAAGGTCTAATCTCATGAGCCCAATTCCAAACATAATCAAGCAAAGTATATGATTTCTCGCCTATGCCAAACTGCCCTGGTTCATTGTATAAATCCCACATTAAGATTCTTTCATCCTCTTTGTATAACTCAAGAAGCTCTTGCGTATATGTTTGCAATCTTTTTAGATGCTTTTCTGTCTTTAATTCAAAGATCTCTGTAACAATTTTATGTCCGGGACTTTGCTTCCATCCAGAATTATGAATTCCTCTAATCGGAAGCGGCTGAGGTCCTAGCTGAGGGAATGGATAATGACAATCATCGAATAAAACAATAATCGGCTTGATTTCAAAGCTCTGACAACAATCTAAAAAATTATTAAACCTTATTAAAAATTGATCTTTCTCATCCCACAAAAGATCATGCAAGTAAACTCTGAGGGTGTTAAAACCAAGATCTTTTGCCCAAGAAATCTCCTTTGCAATCTCATCAAGTTTAAATGTGTCTTCTTGGAACATTTCGATTTGATTGATGCAAGAGCTTGGAAGAAAATTACACCCAACTAGCCAGCCTTGCTTGTTGTACCAACTAAATGCTTGGTCTAAATTCCAAACACTCACATTCAGTCTCTTTCGTCCCACCAAGGAAAAAAGTCAGGCATATCTGAGGAGATAAGATTTTTAAACTTTGCTGGACGCTTCTCTAGAAATGAGTTTACGCCCTCTTTTGCATCATCTGATGCTCCTCTGGAATCAATAGCCTTGCTTTCGATGACATGAGCATCGTATGGATCGGTTTGACCGAAAGACCTCCAAAGCATTTGTCTAGTAATTGCTATTGAAATTGGTGCAGATTTCTCTACAAGCGCCTGAGCAATATTTATGGCATCGTGAATTAAGTTTTCTGGTTTATGAATACTTGAAATTAATGAGATATCTAATGCCTCCTGAGAATCTATAATTCTGCCAGAAAATGTTAAATCTAAGGCTTTAGAAATTCCAACAATTTTTGGAAGAAACCAGCTGCTACATGCATCAGGTACAATCCCTCTATTATTAAAAACGAATCCAAATCTAGCATCTTCTGATGCAATACGAATGTCCCCAGGAAGCTGCATAGATGCTCCAATACCGACGGCAGGACCATTACAAGCAAATATAATTGGCTTTAAAAATTTATACATTCTCAAAGTAAGAATTCCGCCAGAATCTCTTCTGAAATCATCCTCTTTTACTGCAAAATTATCAAAAGATGGATTAAATGTATCTTTGCCGCTACTTAAATCAGCACCTGCGCAAAATGCTCTCCCTGATCCTGAAATAATGACTGCTTTTAGATTGTCATCTGCTTCTATTGAATCTAAAGCGCTTATTAGCTCCTCCATCATTAGAAATGTAAAAGCGTTTAATTTTTCTGGCCTATTCAATAAAAGAACAGCAAGATTTGCATGCTGCTCAAGTGTAATTGTTTTAAAAGTCACTTAAATCTAGAAAGGGATGTCTTCCTCCGAGATTTGAGATGTTTGAGATGATGCTGCTTGAGAAGCAGGCTGGGATTGATCATAAGCCCCTCCATCGCCTGAAGATTGCCTGCCACCTAACATATTCATAGCATTTCCAAGTATTTCAGTAGTATATCTATCAACCCCTTCTTTATCTTGCCATTTTCTAGTTTGCAATTTGCCTTCAACATAAACTTGAGAACCTTTATCTAGATATTGTTCCGCAATTTCTGCCAACTTTCCAAACAAGACAACTCGATGCCATTCTGTTTTCTCTCTTTGCTCTCCAGAATCTTTATCCTTCCAGGATTCTGATGTAGCAATTGAAAGTGTAGCGATCGCGATATTTGTCTGGGTGTAACGCATTTCAGGCTTTTGACCTAAATTACCTACCAAAATTACTTTATTTACTCCTCTAGCCATAATTACCTCTTATAATTACTTTAGTTTAACTCGAAACAAATCAGCTGGATAAAAATTCTTGAAATAAATGGATAAAATTTCTATAAAAGGTGCCCGAACGCATAATCTTAAAAATATTTCTTTAGAAATTCCTCGAGGAGAATTAATAGTTATCACTGGATTATCTGGCTCTGGAAAATCATCGCTAGCTTTCGACACAATTTATGCTGAAGGCCAGAGACGTTACGTAGAATCTCTATCGGCTTATGCAAGACAATTTTTATCTATGATGGAAAAGCCAGACGTTGATCAAATTGATGGTCTCTCTCCA
>ENA-OWPI01002268-OWPI01002268.1-marine-metagenome-genome-assembly--contig:-NODE-2268-length-18332-cov-2.772501_pt1 | contig 18332 bp, 11 predicted proteins | sample MGYA00238138_ERZ651775 | MGnify/ENA primary metagenome ERZ651775 (study PRJEB26906, sample SAMN06265043) | marine metagenome | isolation source: Helgoland LTER site | place: Germany:Helgoland, sampling...
CAGTCGGGGTACGAGTTCGCTTTCGATCACCGTCCACTTCGCCCTCGCTCTCCTCGTCGATCATTGTCAGGCCGTCAGGGGTATTTTCGTTCTCCATTCCATCACTCTGCTCCCAGCTTGGCCCTCCCTGCGTCATTATGTCAGCGCTAGCATCTTCCACAGGGCCAACAATATCATGCACCCTCATGTACCCCCTAACGGCCTTCATGACCCAGAGAAGAATGGACCGCTTGGATTTTACCGATGACTTGCGGCTTTCGGTCCAGTAAACCTCGTATTTTTCGTCGTCTGTGCCGACACCGCTGGAAACGTCATCCAAGTTGACGTCATCGTCAGAGTTGACGAGTCCAGTTACAACCCCCTCTGAATAACCGAAGCCTTCAATCTTTTCAAAGTAACGTAAACCTACCAGCCCTGGGCCAGTGCAATTCTTCTTTTCGGAATCAAAGTAGACAAGAGAAACGTCGTCGCCGCTGCTGCCCCCCGTGTTGCTAACGATAATGTTTCGCAAGTAGGGGAGGTTCGGTAACAGTGGGGAGACATCGATCGAGTAAGCTGTGCTCCCCTCGATCGGAGAGCACCGAGCGATTCGGCCTCTCGTCACAGATCGACCGGATGTCTTCGCACTCGCGTCAAGATCAACACCATGGTCATGAAAAACGTCCACAATGCAACCCACACCAGCAGGGACAGCTTTGGACTTGCCGTCTTTGTCACTGCTCCCACTCCCATTAAGTTTTCTTCTCTTACTGTCCCCATTGTTTACAAATGAAACGGGCTTCAACTGCTCGAACCACACCCTTCCAGTGATCTCTTCCTTCCCCTCGATGATTTTCCTCAGTATGTTGTTTGGACACGGAAAAGATCTAACATTCTTTCCGTTATTTCCGGCGGAGTAAGTCGAGTCAAACGTCACCTCGACAGAATTGCTATCCCCCGAGATGGCTGTTACCAAGCCGAACAAGGGGAAATTCAGGAGTGCTTCGGAAGAAGAAGAATCGACCTTGCTCTGTTCGAGCTCATTGGCTGCAATTTTGATGTTTTCGTCCACCCAGTTGGCGCCGTTGCTAGCCAAATTATCGCAAGCTGAATTGTTCAAAAGAAGGCGTTGAGAGTTCTCTTCCGGGTTTACAACAATTAGGTCGCCGATCCTGAAGTCTGTACTCAAAGATTCCATTTCAGACAAGGAATTCATTTGGGACTCAGAATATTTGGTTGATGTCACTGAGGTCGAAGGGCTGTCGTCAACAACGACCTCCTCGACATCCCTCCCAACCGCCATGAAACATACACCTTTCGCGTCTTCCTCTATGCCGTTCTTAACCTTGGCCAACCCTGGCCATTTTAGGTATCCGTTGAAGAGAAGGACATCGCCAGGGTGAATCCGGACCGTCCTTTTCTTGAGCTCCTCCTCCGTTTCTGGGGTCTTTGTGTCGACCCCCGGTCCCGGTTTGACGCACAAACGGCTGACTCGGATGCTCACTACGCCTCCGTTCTTCTCGTCTTTCCCCTCTCCTCTCCAGCACCACCCACGGATTACCTTACTTGCATTTCTCACCCCTTCCCCTAACCGGACCTCTACCCATCCACCTCCAACTGCGACGACTACAAGTTGTTTCCTGCTTATCCCGTCCGTAAGCTTAATTTTGGGGAAGATAGGGAGATCGATGGCACTCTCAGGCGGAGGACCAGAAGTAGGGCAGCGACCCATCGTCTTGCCTATGGAGTCCTCTCCAATGTTGTGGGAACTAGGACCAGTCCGGATTTCCCCGCCTTCGCCATTCTCACCGTTGGAATAGACCAGTGGGCGGAGGGTCAGCCCGAGTGGAAGGTACTGACGACTTTTCTTTTGTCTCTGTGATTGTCTACGTTGGCCTACTGATTGACCTTGCTGTCCTTGTGCTTGTTGGAGCTCCGTCGTTTTCTTCGATTTTATGGAACTAAATGTTGCAGCCTCGCTCAATTTGACCATCGGGGGGACTGAAGGCAAAGAAAATTCGTCCTTGCGAGGAAGCTTTGTCGAAGATGTCGATTGGATCAGTTTTGCTGACCTCATTTCTTCAGAGCTTGTTTTCTTCTCATCGTCACTACTGTCAATCGCACTGAGTTCAGACAGCTGGCTCATCGTATTCCCGTTATTGGGCGTAGCTTCGATAAGCACACAATCGTCGTTCGAGTCATTGGAGGGATCCTTCTTGTCCCTGTCCCTTCTGTCCTTCTTTGTCGTCTTGCCGCTCTCCAGGGGTGAGCCATCTGCACTCCGAGAAAAAAAAGACATGATTGAGTTTCCCCATCTGGCAAGTCCGCTGTTTTCAGTATCATCAGAAGTCTTGCCCGCCTTAGGTCGCTTATTTTTTGAGGGCAGCGCACGAGAACGCCCATACGCCTTTTTTGGCGGCATCCTTTTTTTACCACGTGTTACCACGAGTCTTTCAAAAGCGAACACTGGTGTGATGATAAGGCTAATTGACACACACACACACACACACACACACACAAAAATCAGATAGTTAGATCGTTCGCTCGGGGCATATTTTCTGTCAGTATCGGTCGATGGTCGATGTTTTTGAAGATACCTCTTCATTTGAGGAGAATTAACCTCTCTCAGAATTTTTAGTCCTTGCAGCGTGAGCTGGTTACCTAAAAATTTGGTTTTTATTCAAGACGAAGTCGCAGGGACATTAAAAATCTGTCAAAAACTTACCCCCGAACAAACCTTCATAAAGGATGGGAATCGGGGAAAGGAACCGCGCTAGGGCTGACAGATTTGCCCGGCGTAAAGAAGAACGCAATGGTTTGGCTGAGATTACGCCTTCCCGGACTGGAGTGCATGGAACCATACGAGGGAGTAATGAAAGCGAAGACAACAGCAGTTCCTTCTTCAACGTTTTGACTTCGGCAGCTGCTTCTGCGTACGCTGTGCCGATAGTGCGAAGGCGTTTACCGAAGCAGATAGTCCCAGCTAGAACGCGCCTTTTCGCCTCATTGGTTGTGATTGCAGGATGCGGAATGTTTAATTTTGGATTTGACACAGGCACGAGGTTGAAATTGGCTGCGACAGCTTTCATGAGAAAGGAAGGTTGAGAAAAGGTTGATGATGTGATGAGCCTTTGGTTACCCTTCAATTATTGGAGGACAACACACTCTAGCGGCGGGACGATTTGAAAAATCTCAATGGCTTCATTGAGATTTTTTGTTCCCTGCTCTGCTTGCAACTTGCAACTTTTCGAAAATCGCATCGCACAGGGAGGGGCTACTGTGCTAGCTAGTTTTCGTGCAAATGTCTCCGCTAAGTTTTGCGCAAATGGCTTCCATCGCTGTGAAAGTTGCACCTTCTCCTTGCAAGGAATCTGTTTGCAACAAAACGGCAGGGACAGAGTTTCTACAACTAAACATCGAAATTCCGAGCTAGGCTACTTTTTTAATGCTTCTTCGAACAGAGGGCAGCAAGTTTATCTCTGAATTCTTCTCCCAATTCTCCTCTCTTTTTCTTTACGCTCTTGATGATTTTTGTCTTCCCTTTCTTGTCGAGTTTATCCCAGAAAAAGAAAAGCACACGGAAGTCACGCAAGAAATCGAGTACTTGTTCGTCGCTGGTGCCATCCGCTGCTATCAACTTCTTGAGGAACATCCTCTCCTTCTTCTTGAGCGCGAACTTTTTTCCCCCTCCTTTAATGGACAGGCCTACAAATTTTCCCCCCTTTCCGCCAAGGATACCTGTGGGCACCAGGAAAAGATCGCTGTCTACCTCCTCTTTTTCGACTCCATCGACTATCACAGGAGCACTTGTCTTCAGGACCAGCTCATCGCTTATCGCATTTACGTCGCCGCCACAGACTACCCCCTCGAACACCATCTGAACGCCCTGATCACTCACTTGAAATGGTTCGGAACTCGAGGTTTCGCTGTTGACCGCGATCGTCACAAACTCCTTGGCAGCCTTCTCGGCCATGGAGGAGGCTGTAGTGGTGCGAGCACCAGCACAAGCAGAGGAGCCCCTCGCTCTTCGCATAAAATTGCTCTGCAATCTACTCGCGGTCAAGACATCTCTGGCCATCATGGGTAATTTCGCCTTCGCACGCGCCTCGTTCTGTTCGTAAGCGTAGATCCACCCAACAGGAACTATTTCTAGAGAATCCGCCAATTCAAGCACCCTGGCCAGCTCCCCTTTGCCCTCGCCATAATCCTCTGCTAAGTCGATTCCTGAGGGATCGTAGAAATCGTCGCCACTGGAGCTCGGCTCGTAGACGCAATCAACCGCGGCAAACTGGTCCTTCCTTTTCTCCCCCCCCATTGCCCTCTCATTCTCTTCTAACAAACGGCCAAAAAGGAGGGCACACCGCCCCTTGCTCCCGCCATGTGAAAACCGACCCGCGCACACCTCGCACATCATTATTCTCTTCGTATTTCGTTTAGTCGGCTCCTCTACCTCGACTTTATGCAAGTTGCTAGTAATTTCGGACAAGGAGTCAAAGCTGTTCTGTCCCTTGCGGCGGCTATTCCTTCGTGCCCATTGCAGCATTTTTTCGTGACCCTTTTTGCTCTTCTCTGGAAAGGGCTCAAAGTAGTCAGCGGTGGTGGAAGGAGGAGTACTTATAGAAAAGGGAGAACTGCCAGTTGCACTGGAGGTTGCGGTAGTTGGGGGTGCGCCTTTGGGGGGGGGAGTGCCTCTGGGGGTAGTAGCAGCAGCATAAAGTATTGTCCCATTCTTCAGCGCCAACTCAGCAATATTTCCACTCAGAGCTGGCCCAGAGAAATCGGGAGAACTGTAAAGTCTATCACCACCAGCGATCGATTGGATGGTCGTACTTTCATCGCACTTTATCCTCATCATCTCTCCTGTCGCCTTTCGGACACGAATTATACTGGGAGTGGGGGGAGAGTTTGCAGCCAAAACAGAAAAGATTAACATAGAAACGGCCAAGATTGTCCTCGATAGAGCCACCATTGTCACTGGGGCTGCGGTTTTTGTTTACTCGCGACCCTTTCTGGTTGCTGAAAAATTGGCAAAAAAAAAGATTTGAAGCTTTCAAAGACGACATCTTCTCATATAAAATAAAACGACATCTTTATGCGCCCCTATGTTAGGGCCTCTGACTTTCTTCAGTACATTCAAACCATCGTTTCATGATTCTCAGCGTTATTTTTTAGCCAAAATAGTTTTGATAAAATTGAAATTAGTTTAAATACATTTTTGATATACAACTTTACTTTATTGTATCACTTATGTATATATTATAATTATTTTAAATCTATAAATATCAAATATATTTATTAATTATATTATAATTTTATATATTTTTAAAAAATTAAATTTTATTATAAAATATAATAAATTTAATTATATTTTTTTTAAAACTATAAATAAAAATTGAATTAAATTAGTATTAAAATAATATAATTAAAGGAAAATGTAAACCAAAAATGTATTTTAAGTAAACGAAAAAAATTTAGGTTGTCAAAAACAGCTCAGAGCAGGAAATTAGCTAACAGAGCAGGAAATTATCAGAGCAGGAAAGGGGAATTTTCCCCTCCTTGCCTGACACTTCGACCTTCGGAATGAACAGCCCACAGATGGCACAAATAAGAGCCAAAAAGACCCTAAATGACCCAAAATCGAAAGAAAGATACCCTCACCACAATCGTCGGCCCAAACTAACATAGGCAACTAAAGAAAAGAGCTGAAACATTTAACACAAGACTGACAAATTAGGGTTGTGCTCTGTTGCCGTGGCGGCTAGCGTAATCCTCCTAAATGGCAACCTCATTCCTCTCCTGGTTGACTAATATAGTAGTAATAACAAAACCAATCCAATACAGCTTAAAACCACCAACATCCCTCCCCGAGAAAGTAACCAAACCAACCCCACGAACTCGACTGGACTGGATTGGACTCAACCTACAAACATTCTTTCCTGCATCTTTTCTTTTTATGTTTCATTATTACCAAACATCTCAGAAGGCAATCTTCCTGTGGGTGTAGATTTTTGCTGACTCCGACGCGTCTGCCGCGAACTCGCCCACGGAGTGCGAGTCTCCACTCAGGAGCTTCCATTTTGTGCTGAGCAATCCCTCAACTCCAACGGGTCCCCTGGCGTGAATTTTCCCAGTGCTGATTCCAACTTCCGCTCCCAAACCAAATCGAAATCCGTCAGCAAAGCGCGTGGATGCATTGTGAAAAACACAGGCAGCATCAACAGAGTTGAGAAAAGTATTCGCCACGTCTTCGTCCTCTGTGACGACAAGCTCTGTGTGCCCGCTTCCATACTTGTGAATGTGATCGATGGCATCCTGAACGTTCCCAACGACTTCAACCAGACACCTCAAATCCCCATATTCGACCTTCATCTCTTGGGCAGCATTATCACAGAGGCCCTCGCGCATTGCCACCGGTCCTCCCAGAGCACTGACGCCCGCGGTGCGCAGGCTTCGCATGATAGCATCAGCGGAGCCATTTGTCAGCAAGTCGCTGTGAAGCAACAAGGTCTCCATGGCATTACAGGCGGCAGGATAGTCGACTTTGCTGTCGACGACAAGCTTGCAAGCCTTCTCAACACTGCAGGTTTTGTCGACATAGACGTGGCAGACCCCGTCCGCATGACCGAGAACGGGAATTTTGGTGTTTTCCTTGATGTAACTGACGAGCTTGTTTCCTCCTCTAGGAATCACCAGATCAATCACATCATCCAGGCCTAGCATGTCGGCAATCTCTCCTCGTGAAGTCACGAGTCCGATGATGTCCTTCCCCACCTGTCCCTTGGTTGTCCTGTGAACGCTCTCAGTGATGATTTTGTGAAGCGCAATGTTGCTGTTTGTCGCTTCTCTCCCGCCCTTCAGCAGCAGCCCGTTCCCACTTGCAAGTGCCAAGCTCGCAATCTGGGGAAGGCTGTCAGGTCTACTCTCGAAGATTATCATTAGTACACCGATGGGAACTGTGACCTGAGACAAAATCAGCCCTTCGGACACTTCGAGCTTGCTCTTGACAACATCCAGGCAGTTTTCAGCCTCGGCAAGTTGCAATATTCCCAATCTTAGAGTTTCGATCTTGGCCCTGGTGAGCCTGAGACGCTTCAACAGATTCGTTTCCAAGTTGTTCTCTTCCGCAGCAGCAATATCCAAGTCATTGGCTCTCAAAATATCGTCCGCATTGGCCTCCAGATCACAGGCAATGTTCCTCAGGACTCTCTGTCGCTCCCTAAACGGGAGACGGAGCAGCTTTCGCGCTTCGACCCTAGCAGCCTCCGCCTTCCCTCTCGCCTCATTCGCGGAGCTTTCGGAGCTGGCAAGCTTGCCCCGCTCCTGCTCCTCAATCGCCCTCCTCTGATACTCCGAATCAGGCGCGAAAAACAAAGTCCCGAGTTGTCTGCCGTCCCCAGCCGTCCCCAAAACGCTTCTTATCGAAGACAAATCCCGTCCTGAGATGATCGCGCAGCAACAACATTTGTTCTCACTGCCGGTTACGTCCGTCTCATTTGTCACGGCTGAGCAAGCCGCAGTAATCTTTGCGCCCATTCCACCCCGCCCCCCCTTGCTGATGGCTCCAATCAAAATATTGCTTATGCTTCCGCTGCTGCCACTCCTCTTCAGCGAGTTGAGGTCGCTGCTGCTGTTGGATTTGCTGTTGGATCTGCTGTTGGTGACGCTGTCACTTTGTACGTAGAGGTCAAGTTTTTCAGCGCCTGGCTCGCCGGGCGGACGATCGTAAACCCCATCGACGTCGGTGAGCAACAAGAGACAATCAGCGCCAAAACTCCTCGCACACAATGCTGCCAGACCGTCATTGTCGCTGAAGTGCAAGCTGCTGTTGATCATTTTACTGTCGTAGCCCAAGTTCCCGCTCACAGCGTCGTTCTCGTTGACAATAGGCACGATACCGTTCTTCAGTAGAGTGTTGATGCTGTATTGCAAGTTCTTCATCTTGCCCACATCAGTGAAGTCACTTCGTGTCAAGAGCACCTGGGATGCTGTCAAATCCACCTGCTCAAAGAGGGTGTTGTAAATACTCATCAGACCAAACTGACCGGCTGCAGCACATGCGCTGTCGTACTCCTGGGATGTTTTCTGGTCCCTAGAATCTGTCCTCTCATCCCAAGAACTGGATCGCAGCTGGCTGCCGATGCTCATATTCATCCGCTCCTGTCGGCGAAGCAGCTTCTTCCCCACGCCAACAGCGCCTGAGGACACCAAAATCACCTCAACACCGCCTCGAGAAAGTTCCCCAACCTGCTCCACAATCGCAGCAAGTCGAGTCAGTGAAGGTGATCCACTTGGATTTGCAACCACACTCGTTCCAGCCTTGATCACCACCCTCCTCACTGTGGATCGCAGCTCTTCACGCAGGGTACTACTGTATTGCTGCGTCATAGCGGCACTATGGGGGACACAAAATGACGACTAAGCGAATTTGAGGCAAATTGTAATTTAAAGATTACAGAATGAGAGTGCCCCCAAGAAAGTGGTGTGCAAAATAAATTAAGAAAGGCACCCGTACATTCAATTATTTTACTCCGTAGCTGTGTGTCACCCGAACAGAAGAAATCAAGTGAAAAGATTATAAAAATGCTCGCTTTCATGTCCTCCTCTCCTGCTCTTGGACCCGCACTCTTCGGCCTGAGCATGTTCGGTCACAAGCTCCGTCCCATATTCCGGCGTGCCTTTTCTGCTGACCCTTACTCATATCTCGAGAATGTGGACAGCGATGAGGTGAGAGGGCAGATATGCCGCACAAACTGAAACTGAATGGCACAAACGGGAAGAGTTTTCAATCTTGAATTTTTTTTGCACATATTCTCCCGCTAATCCCTACCCAATCCCTACCGCAGTCGCTCCACTTTGCAAAGTCGTGGAACAATCGCACGCTGGAAATGCTCGGCGATCCTTCGGAAGACCCGATGAACTCAAAGATCAGGACGATCCTTGACAGGTCAGCACGCGCCCTCCCAGGCTTCATTATTTTTATCTTTTTAATTTGTGTTCTAACTCATCCTTTGGGGTGCTCTTTCCCTGAACTCTGCGCAGCAAGGATAAAATACCATCCACTAGGCTCCGTAATGGGATGCTTTGGAATTTTTGGCAAGACGAGAAGAATGTCAGGGGCATTCACCGTTACTGTTCTTTTGAGGACTACAAGAATAATGACAATGTTGACGAAATTAGCTGGACGAACGTTTTGAATTTGGATGAACTGGGGAAATTGGAGAATGAGTCCTGGGTCTACAAGGGTGTCATTGAGCTCAGCCCGAGGGCAGACGCCCTATCTCAAGATAAGAAGACCGTCGAGCGCGTGATTTACGAGCTATCGAGGGGCGGTGCCGATGCCGAAGTCTTGAGGGAGTTTTGCCTTAAGACCAAAACATTTGTAGACCCAAATTCTTCCGACAAGGGTTTTTATGTTCCTGAAGGGAAATCTTCGATTAATTTCAAGTCGCGAGATATCGCTATCCTGTCGCTCGCAATCGAGGAGGACGATGTGACTTCTTCAGGGTACCCCTTGAAAGTTCGTGAGTGGGTCCGTGGAACACCCATGGAGAGTTCCAAGGTGATATTTGAGGGCGAGAAGACTGACGTGTCTGTCTTTGCGTACATCAACGACCAGCGACTTAGGGGAGAAGGTGGCATTACTGAATGGCGCGGACGCTCGACAACATTCTGGACTAAAAAGTTGTGGGTCCGACAGATTCCTCCCGAGGATCTGCAGTGTGAGTGCAGGAACGAGGACAGTAATCCCTTCACTGAGCTCAAAGTGCAAGACGACGCGCATGTGAGCATGTTCGGGGACAACCTTTTGATCTCTTTGAGGTCCGATTGGGAGGTAAACGGCCGAACGATGAAGAAGGGGGGGATGTACAGCACCAATCTCGCTTCCTTTTTAGAGAATCACGAGACTGCGACCTTTGAGGATATCTTTGTGCCTACGGACGAGACAGCGCTGGAAAACTACACATATACGAAGAATTTCCTAATTCTGAAAATAATGGACAACGTGAAAAGCGTGCACCAATTTTGGCAAAGGAAAGCGTCGCGCTGGACCAAAATTGCGCAGACAGATCTAGGAGATATCGCGGAAACTCACTACAGCCCTTACGACAGCGAGAACGACGACAAGGTGTGGATCTACAAGAGTGGATACACGCAACCGACGACACTATATTTCTCAGATGCCAACGACCCAGTAATTAAGCACACCATCGAGAATACCCCCATCAAGACGACCAAGGCGCTTTTCGATGCGTCTTCGGTTGAGGTAAAGCAAGGATTTGCTGAGAGCAAAGATGGCACGAAAGTCCCCTATTTTATTGTCAAAAAGAAGGACGCGGACATTCCCAACGCTCCCACACTGCTTTACGGATACGGTGGCTTCGAAATCAGCCTTACACCCAGCTACAGGGGAGTCCTCGGATCATGCTGGCTCGAAAAAGGGGGCGTTTATGTTGAGGCCAATATTAGGGGAGGCGGAGAGTACGGTCCGCGCTGGCACCAAGCGGCGCTGAAAGAGAATCGGCAGCTAGCTTTTGACGATTTCATCGCGGTCGGGGAGCACCTTATCAAGACGGGTATCTGCACCACAAAGACACTGGGATGCAAGGGGGGAAGCAATGGGGGTCTTTTGATGGGCATGATGCTTGTGCAGCGCCCAGACCTCTTCAATGCTATCCATTGCCAGGTTCCGCTACTTGACATGAAGGCTTACAACAAGTTGCTGGCCGGCGCAAGCTGGATGGCCGAGTACGGGAATCCAGATACCGATGACTGGAAGAATTTCCTTCACAGGTACTCCCCTTACCACCTCATCGAGAGTGGCAAAAAGTATTGCCCCATATTGTTCACCACCAGTACCAGAGACGATCGGGTTCACCCGGCGCACGCGAGGAAGATGGTTAAGAAGCTCAGCGAGGAGGCCGAGGGGGAGGTTTACTACTATGAAAATATGGAGGGAGGCCATGGAGGGGCTGCTGACAATAAGCAGCGGTCATTCATGGAGACCCTCAACTACAAATTTCTCTTTGCCAAATTAAGTAATAGTTAGCTGCTTTTGTTTACTACCAATATCTGCTTTCTAAACAAGGTAATTATCTACTCCCAGCTCGAGGTCGTCGTTTTCACTGTTGTTAACATCATGGTCATTTTCACCGTCGTCGTCATCAAAGTCATTTTCGTCGCCAGTATAGTCGAGACTTAAATAATCCCCACTCGCGTCAAAACCAACACTTCGAACACCAAAGTACGCATCAGCAGCGTAGGACCATGCAACTCCACCCCCGCCTGCCCGTAAGCTCGAAATCACCGCTACAATTATTGCGATATAAGCCAATAACCTATGGTCTTCTTGTATCGTCTTTATTGAACCCAGCAAAGACCCGCATATCACGCCGGAAAGATATGCCATTTTACCCCGAGTTCTACCGACCCCACCTGCAACAAAAGTAGTCCAGACAATCAGCGTGAAATAAGACCGCAAGTAGCTTTGTGTGCTAAAGTGAAATTGGAAGGCAGCAATGGTAGGGGTAAGCCCAAAATTCACGTCGTGTCTCATCTGCGTTGTGCTACGGGGTCAATAGAGATATCAATCACCAGGAAAAAAAAGTCGAAAAAATAGTGCCTACTCACCGCTCTAGCCGATAATGTAAAATAGAGCTTTACGTTTTCTACTAGCGGATCTGAAAAAGATCCTCCCCAATCCCTGCTATTCACAAACGCAGCACACGAGGTAAAATAGCCAACTCCGAGCACATAAATAATACTTGTCGATACATAGGCAAAGAGAAGTAATTCTCCAAAATTTCCTACATCCTCATTTTTTGCTGTTGTCGTTTCCAGTGGCACCATAACATACCAAAGAAAGCAAACGTCAAAAAGATAACGTTTGAACGTAAAGTTGGTTATTCCGCACACCAAAAGCCGAAAGTACTGCCGTTTATTTGCAACAGCATCGTAGGTCATAGCGAGAGTCGACGTTTTTTCTACCAAACGGTTATTCCAAACATGACCGAAAACAGCAGAGGAAAGAAGAAGCAATGAAAAAGTGGTTGAGGGAAGAAATGAGGGGTCGGTCGACGAGAGTGGCATTTTCAGGGACCCAAGCAATTCCATATCTGCATCACCGACTTGTTCCATAAGCCGTCAAAACAGTTACGGTGGTAGAACTGCCACTGGCAGGTTACACTGGTAAGGTAAGGTGGCAGAAATGCCCAAGACACTGGGGAGTGTTAAAGCGAACAGATTGTGAAATGAAAATGTCCTGATTATCACAAGTTTACACCGTGATGGACACAAAACACGTTGTTGTCCGTTTTGCAATAAGACGAGCTTTATTTCCCTCTTGGTTCTCTGGGTGGATTCTTTGTCCTTCGGTCTCTCTCTTCGACAATATGCTTATTAATGCAGTTAAACCAAATCAATAAACTCCTATTCTCTCACCCCGCCTATCATTCTTAAGACGACAAGTTCCACGACTTCACAAAAAGATTCTTAGAGGGTTTACGACATGTTTCTGCCAGAGAATGCAAAGACAAATGCAGATATCCAGCTTGCAAAGCAGCGCGAGCTGGCCTTGGGTGCTGAAATTGAAAAGAGGGTTAAAGCTCGTTTACCAGCAGAGATTCTGGGTGAAATCGAGCAGATGCACGTGCAGGAGGTAGTGTGCGGGGACCCTGAGTGTGCTCCGATTGACACAGCTGTAATGGTGATGTTTAAGTGCGGGGAGCAGGAGGGTTTTGGGATTCCCTGTGAAATGCAAGAGGTTTTGGTCGACCCTGAACTCCTGGAAACTTTCTGCCCTCCTGTTGATGTCTGGAGGGATTGGTCGGAAGGAAAGCGCAACAACTGGCGTCCGAAGATGATGGCGATGGATGAAGCGGATTATTTGGAGCAGTACAAAGAGCAGGTTAAACTTCGCTTTGTCGTTGGGCAGGCTGTTGAGTGTAGGGTAGGTAGTGACCCAGTAACTGGATGGGCAGGTGGCAAGGTCATTGAGTTATACTACAGGGAGCAAAACTGGCCTCCAAACCAGCTTGCACCCTATAAAATTCAACTAGATGACGGGAGAAAAATCTTCGCCCCTGCTGACGATAATCAGGTTATCAGGGAGAAAAATCCTGATGTGATCCTATAAATTCAAGACGAAAGGTTCAAGACAATATGGTTCAAAGGGAGGGAAATATAGTACTAAGATGGGTAGTGGCTACAATAAATTTTTTGGGAGAAAAAAAGTATTCAAACCTTCTCTTCACCGTAAGTTTTCTGCTGTATTTCTCGTAGTCGCTTGGGCAACTCATTTGTCTTGTATTCGTCCATTATCTCCTCCCCGCAATTAATAAAAGGGGACAAACAATTGTATGGACGGGCGGACGCATAATATAGCATACCTAGTACGTGGTGTAGCCCACAACTATCACCATCGCCATTTTTGTTGTTTTCATTGTCATTTTCTACGAGCACTTCTGCAGCAGTGCATTTGAAAGCAGTCTCGATATCTTCAATCAAGACATCGCTCAGTACAAAACCAGTGTATATGTGTCCGCTCTTTAGACTACTGTGCTCGGTCAGTATAAGAGGAAAAAAACCACCGTCAACTTTGTTGTTGTGCTGCCTCCCAAAATAGTATCCAACGCCATTCTCGATCACCTTCACACCACCCTCAGCAGCATACTTCCTCAACCACGCCTTCCACCAGTCTTCCCCTCCGCTCTCCATTAAAACCAACGTATCTTCACCCAGTTGAATGACGTCCTCGACACTCTCACTACTGACTAAACCATCAAAGACATTCCTGCACTTCTCACCAATCCAGGCATTGTAGACGTCGACACAGATATGACTGTCATCAATCCTGTCGAAAGCGCCCATCACTTGGCACAGAATATTGAATGTCTTCCAAAGGCTCCCACAGCGTCCACCAACCTCAGCATCTCTAGCAATAACGACATGAAAGTCATAAAATTGGATCCGGACATTGTTGTCGTTGACCAAGTGCTTCCACATGACATATTCAGGAGAGTGTTCGGGAGGAAAGTGTGAGTAGTCACTGCAAACAAACAGCGCGTCGACGGTTGTGAAGTAAACAGATGCATACGCCTCAGGAATGATGGCAAACTGATCGTTCATCGGAAAGAAATTGTTTTGTGGTACGATAATCCTATCACCAGGAAATTTGCTGATATCAACCACCGGACGAATCCAGGCCATGTCAGGGCGCACGCGGACAAACCACTTGAACTCAATGTTGCGCCCTTCTGAGTAGTCCACAGCGAAATCGTACACGAGCTTCAGCTTCTTGAATTGTTGATAATTTCCGGGTACGATCGTTGGGAGGTTGGAGGTACAGCCGTTGCTGGAAGGGGTTGGGAAACTATCCGGGTTGTGAAATCGAATCTCGACGACAGAATATACAGGACGAAATACCTCACTCAGGATTCGATCGATTTCTTGCCCTTCAATCTCAGTTTTTGGGCTGTCCAAATAGAAAAACAAGTAGGGTTTGCATCGGCTCCCCGAGAGGAAAGAAATCAAATTTGTTGCAATCGATGAGTGCACCTTTTCTTGGACAAAAGAGCGAGCAGCACCACTAAAACAAAAGGCGATTTTACAGTCTTGTTGATCTTGTCGACTGTTTCCATGGTCATAAATGCTTTTGTTGCTGTGCTTGCGGTTGGAATCATCATAATTATGCCTGTCGTCAGTACTGTCGTGGTCATCTCGGTCAGCGTACATTTTCCCCATAACGCTATTGAATTTGCTCGAGGGAATGTTTGTCTTGTAAAATACTACTTCAAACGGAGAAACAAGTACATCATCGGAGTGGTTTACGTCTCCCAGCTCCAAAGTTGTCAAGGGTCTCACAGCTTTGCAGAGAAATTCAATGCGACGAATCACGTTTTCGTCGCTGGTGATCTCAGCACCTTCAAAAAGACTCGAAAGAGAATACAAGCCATACCCGCTTTCGATCATTGCCCTCGAGAGCGGGATCTCAGCCCCGTAAATGGCGTCTACCTTGTTTGCATAACATGTGTCAGCTTCAGTGGACAAATAATCCATCATTACCCCCATGAGCCCCAGCCGATCTGTCGCAAGAGCCATGCTCTGTAGATGCCAGCCGTCTCTTCCTGTGTGACAGTTGAATGTTGTGCCGACAAGCTTCACTTTGCTGTTGATATGGTTTGTGAATAATGTCGGATAATTGTTGTTGTCAAATTTGTCCGATATGGCTGGCGAAATGAACGGGCCCCGAACGCTTGCATTCAAAAACAGGTAGTAGTCGAAAAAAAGATTGTTGCTGTGGGCATAATCTATCGCTGCTCCCCAAGCTCCAAAGTCGAAACACGTATTTGGCCTCTCAATGATGTGTACAAACCTTTGAGAATTGGTTTCGGGGGGAATGTCATGAAAGAAAGAGTTCAGTTTAGATTCTGGGATGCTATGGTCGCCGTTCATAATCACAATCACGGTCACATCGCTTTTAGACGAGCTCGGGATACCGTGCTTAAGAAAATACAAAAAGTTTTCTTTGTGTATATCTGATGTTTCTGAATAGGCATAAGAAACCAGGGTGCCCTTGTTGAGGCTCTTGGACGGAGTTGTTGTAGTTTTTGAAGGGCGGACAAGAGATGCCAATATTAACAAAAAGCGCACGGCCCACTTTATATTCGCAAACATGACAAAAATGAGCTTGACCGGGATTATGGATCTTCGAGGATCTAAAGATCGAATCAAGGTCTGACACAAGCCTCTAAAACAGGTTAGTACCGCTCATTTCATAAGATATACCTTGTAGTGTATCTTCAGATGGTTTGAATCACTCAGGATGCGTTTGATTATCTAATGACGGACTTTAGTGCCACAAATCCTACTTGGATACTCTCAACAGCTTAACGTACATTTTGTTTCTTTGCCCTCTCCCGTCTAACCTCGCCACTTTCGCAGCACAAAATTCAAACCTCCACACAAGCAACAGAATGGGATCCGCCGCATCTACTGAACACACCAGCGAGAACCGCGAGGCTCTTGTAACTGCCCTCATTGAGGAGAGCAAGAAGATCTTGGAGACCAACCCTGGAAACAGGTGCTGCAAGCATCTTGGACCCTTCCTGGAGTCCGATGAGGGCAAGGCCCTTTCCGATGATGATCTCAAGATCTTCTACGGATGTGTGCGCACTGGAATTGAAAACCAGGATTCTGGCCTTGGCTGCTATGCTCAGACCCCCGCTGACTACGACAAGTTCAATGGCTTTTTCGCCAAGGTTATCGGTGACTACCACCTGGATGACCCTGCTGCTGTCAAGAAGCACGAGTCCAGCTGGGATGCAAGTAGTGTAAGTTCGTAATCTAAGCTGACAAAATCGATCATACTGACTGACTGACTGACTGACTGACTGACCCAACCCTACCGAACTATAACTAACCCTAACCCTAACCCTACCTAACCCTACCTAACTAACTAACTAACCCTACCTACCTAACTAACTAACCAAACTAACTAACTAACCAAACTAAACTCAAAACAGGTCGGAGAGAACGGTGTTCTCGATGTCACCAAGCTTGGCCTCGACGAGCTCTCCATGCGCGTCCGCGTCGGACGCAACTTGAAGGCTTTCAACCTTCCTGGAGCCATGGACCAGGCTGAGCGCATCAAGTTTGAGCAGACCATGCTTGTTGCTTTCAAGTCCCTCCAGGATAACGAGGAGTACGGAGGAGATATCTACTCTCTCACCCCCGACTTCGGAGAGGGAGTCGAGAACCCCAACAAGATCAGTGACGAGAAGTACCAGGAGCTTGTTGATGCTCACGTTCTCTTCAAGGACATGGATGCTGACCCTTATCTGAAGAGTGCCGGAATCGCCTCCGACTGGCCCTATGGCCGCGGTTGCTGGCAGTCTGCCGATAAGCAGTGCATCATCTGGTTCGGAGAGGAGGATCAGCTCCGCATCATGTGCATGAAGAAGGGTACTTGCCTCAACGAGGTTTTCGACCGCCTGAAGAAGATGCTCGATGTCGTTGAGGGTATCGAAGGCATCGAGTTTGCCACCAACGAGAACTACGGAAACGTCACCAGCTGCCCCTCCAACCTTGGAACTGGCATGCGAGCCAGTGTCCACATCAAGATCCCCAACCTTACTGCTGACGGGACTGATGCTAAGGCCAAGGAGGTCTGCGATCCCCTCGGCCTCTCAGTTCGTGGAACTGGCGGGGAGCACACCCCCATTGGCGCCGACGGAACTGTTGACATCTCCCCCAGGAACAGGCTATTCATCAAGGAGTCCGAGATCATTGCCAAGCTCTACAGTGGCATTGAACAGCTCATGGCTAAGGAGAAGGAGGGAGGAGCCGCCGCTGAAGCGTAAGCTTGCACACATTCTACATAGCATGGCTTGAAGAGCGTGTTGAGCTTGAAACATGCATGTGTTGAGCTTGAAATATGCTTTTCGCCACTTAAAAATACTTCTAATGACAAAAATGTTGTGCTAAAACTTTCTTCGTTAAAAATTAAACTATTTTACTACTGTTTTCACGGGGATTGCATATTGTTATTTTGCCGACTACCTTCTCCTCATATATATCCGCTCTTGCGAGACCCAAGAGGTCAGCTTCGACGTTTATTTTGCGACGCATTTTTACAATAGCGGGGGAGAGGATTGAGGAGCGGGCGCCTCTCTTTTGTTCATTTCGCGCCATTTTGTGGCCTATCTGGGCATACAGTTGGAGGGAGGGGAGGACATCGGCGTCGTCGCCGCCACCAAAGACGAATTCATTCGTTTTTAGTTCGAGGAGGAGGAACGGGTATAGGGGGTCCTTAAAAAGACCCCAGATCCAAAGACTGTCGTTTCGTTCATTTGGGTCCTCAGAGAGCTTGTATCGGGAGGACTCGAATTTTAGGCTCCTTGAACTTTCGCCTCGAAGAGTTCTTATCGTTCCTTGGGGAGGCTCGTAGTTTTCATCCTCGTCGAACACGACAGACTCAATGACGAAAGATGAGGATGGGAGAACACGGTCTGCCTTGGTTCGAAGCTCAGCGGGGTCTAGTTCGAGCCGCAAATCCCACTGAGTAGAGCGGTTTAATCGTGGGGAGAATGCAAGGGCTTGAATGCACGAAGTGAAGATCAGGAGCCACAGAAGGACGGCCATGCGAGCGAGATTTAAGCAAACCTTCTGCTTTTTGTCGCAAGAGATTCGGTCAGGTTCTTTATGTTGGTTCTTTATGTTGGTTCTTTATTAGGTTCTTTTTTTTTCCTATCAACTTTTTTTGCTTCAAGATTTCTATCTACCAATTCTATTACTGCCATTGGTGCGTCATCTCCAGTTCTAAAACCGGCTTTTAGCACTCTTGAGTAACCACCTTT
>ENA-OWPI01002270-OWPI01002270.1-marine-metagenome-genome-assembly--contig:-NODE-2270-length-18317-cov-4.097478_pt1 | contig 18317 bp, 30 predicted proteins | sample MGYA00238138_ERZ651775 | MGnify/ENA primary metagenome ERZ651775 (study PRJEB26906, sample SAMN06265043) | marine metagenome | isolation source: Helgoland LTER site | place: Germany:Helgoland, sampling...
ACTTGAGAGATAAATCTCCTTGTTTTCAAGTGTATTTTCAAACACCAAATTTATCGCATTGTGAAAAAGTAGCAACCTTTCAAGATGAAGAAATGTATTTGCAATGTTTAGACCTTTTAAGAGAAATAGCAAAGGAACAAAACATGGTTGTAACAGAAAGAGAATGTTCTTGTTGTGATTTTGACAAAATAATAGACAAGTTATGAATGCAAAACAAAAAGATTTAGCATTAATAACTGCTCTTATAATAGATGAGGATATAATGGGAGGAAGTGTGTTCCAGACTTTTGATCTGGCGTATTTAATAGCTGAAAAGTTCCAATATATCTATCCTCACGATTTTAAATGGGAGGGCGAAGACTTAGATTTTCACGAGGCAGTGATATTATTTGCAAAACAAAAATTAAAATACAATAAATTATGAGCAAGTATACATTAAAAAAACAAAGATTTATAGAATGGTTAATTGATGACCACGAAGACAGAGTTTATTTCGGTAGAAGATTTTGTAATGAATTGATAAAAGACCACAAAATTAATGTGACTCTGGAAGAATTGTTTAACGAGAGAGATTATATTCCTGTTTACATATTAGAAGAATATGAAGATGAATGGATATTACAGAAGCACGAAGAAGAAATAGAAACAGATTTAATTAAATTAATATAATATGAACGTAAAAGAATTAATCGAGGAGTTAAAAAAACTACCTCAAGACTTACCGATAAGAACAGACAATCAATATCCTGAGGGAGAAAACGAGTGGATAGATGGGGTAGAATGTTCCAGAAAAGGAGAGTCTGGGTATGAGTTAGAGGGAGAGGTTAGGTTATCAACCTCTTTAGGATATAAATTTGAAAAATATATATAATTATGAGTAAAGAAAAATTTTATTGGGAAGAAGACACTTGGGGTGTAGTTATTACAGAATCAGGCGACACCTTAGAGATGCACTTGCACACTTGCGATATTTCAGGAAGACAATACATAACTTTTTATCCTGAACTTACATCAGACATTCATGCATCAAATAAAGTGTTGGCACATTATGAAGTATTCAGAAAAGATGTAACCTTAAAAAAATTAATATGAAATTAAAAGTAACAAGTTACAGAGAATTTGATACTCGAAGAGGAGTAGGGTATGAAAGTAAAACAAACATTAAAGGTCTTTCCATCTGGAATGATGGCGATGGTGGATGTACTTATTTTAGTGGGAATGAATACACTAAAGATTATCGGTTAATCGGTAGATATTCCGAAAAATATAATGAGAATCAAATAGAAGTTTTGATTGATGAATTTCTGGGAATAACACCAGACCAAAAATCAGAAATAGAAAAAGAGTTTAAAGCTAAATTTAATTTATTATGAATGTAAAAGGAACTTATACAATAAAAGAAAACATGGGAAGTTATGATCTTGAGATAGATTATAAGTATTATTGGAAAGAGCAAACACACGAACATCCGTTTGAAGATGATATAGAAATTAAAGAAGTGCGTTTAAACGCTATGGACATAACTACTTTTTATATTGACTTTTTGTGTGATGAATTTCATGATAAAGTTTGGCGATATGCTTACGAAAATAAACATGAAAAACTATGAGTAAAGAAATAAAAACCACTTACCAATATTCAGACTATAGGGGTAGTGAGATGATATGGTCAACAGAAGATATTGAGTCCATAGCTAAAAATTTAGATATTAATTATTTAGATTTTGAAGACTATGATAAAATTCTGCACGATACTTTTAAAAATTATGGCACAGAAATAATGAACGAAGTTAGAGAATTTTTTGAGGCTCAGATTTATAATCATGCAAAAGCATTGCAAAAGGAAAGAGTAAAAGAAAAAGAGTATTATTTAAAAAGAGGTAATACATCTGGAACAATAGATTAAAAATTAAATTTAATAAAATGAATAAAATTATAACATCTTACTTTATTGATGATAATAGTACACTACACACTTTTATCGGAGATTTGAAACACATTACGTTCTCTAATGTGGATAGTATTTTTGAAGCCGAATTACTTATCGAAGAAGAGAATAGTCTTAAATTACAATAAAAATGGCAAAATTTAAATTAAAAGCAATACGAATTCCATGTTTTGATATGGTAGGCGATAAACATTATGGAGATACACCTTATGGAGTATGTCTTGATGTGTATGATTTAAACGATAACTTTATAGAAAATGGAACAGATTGGAGTTATTTCAATACAGAAAAAAAGGCAGAAAAATTCTGCCAAGAATTTAACTTAAATAAATAAATTATGAAAAGAAATCCAAAAGACAGAGGTTATGGTTATAAAAAATCATACGAATATGAAGAGTCGATTAAAGAATCAAGACAAAAATTGGAAGATGAATTCATCGACACATTCACTCCATCAAATTTAATTGAGAAAATCTCGTTAACATTTGGCGATAGACACGAACACATCGACTTTGATGATTTCATGCCTATGAAAAAACACATGAAAAAATGTGAAGATATTATAATTGAATCCATTAAAAAGAAAAAATCATGAACATAGATAATTTTACTAAAACACACAGAAATCAAGCTGAAGAATGGTTTAAATTACATGACATATCAACTTGTGTTGATGATTCTAATACATACATTAGTGTAGGTATTTTTGAATTTAAATTGTGTAATTCCGAAGTTCGTTATAGGGCTGAGCAGTATAAAAGATTAATAAAAAACAATTTAATTAAAAAGAAAAAAGATGAGTAAATTAATTAATAAACAATATAAAATGTTGGGTAGGTATATGTCAACATACGACTTTGTAGCTTGTAACCAATTAGAAAAAGAAGCTGAAAAAGTTTTGGGTAAAAATTGGGAAGCTGAAGATGATGCAACTCAAATCCAGGATATAATAGATGAAATAAATCCTGATGGGTTTGTGGTAGAACACATCTCTAATTGTAGAAACGATAATGATATTCAAGTTAGAGAGATGGACAACTTTTCTTCTACTATTTTATTTGAATGGTTTAACAATTTTGTTGATTATGTTCAAAACAGAGATAATAATATTTATAATCAGGCGTGTAAATATGCTGATGAAAGGGAGGAGGGTTGTATATGAGAGATATAATAGTAATGCTAGACAATGTCTATTCAGAAATAATGGATAGAACTCCAGACTCTGAAGAAAGAGATGAAATACTGAGCAAAATAGATGACGTTCAATTTTTAATAGAAGATTTAGATGAAAAATAAAAAAAGACAATACCGAAGTAATCAGGGGCGAAGTCCAAAAGAAGAATCAACAACATTTAAAGTTTTAAACCTTACATTTAGAATTTTGATAGCCTCTGTAATTTTAGGATCAATAATTTATATACTTGGACAACTATGAATTACAGAAAAGACAACATAGAATTAATAGGAAAAGTTTTAGAATTAGAGGGGCAAATCGAAGAATTAAGAAAAGTTCTGGTAATATGTGCAAATGAAAGAGATTTTTATAAAACAAAATTTAGTCAATGCAATGAGTGGGGAGGATCTGAAGAATATCTATCAGGAAAAATAGGAATTAATAAAAAATTGAACTAAATTTATACTCTTATGTATATTATTGATCCGGAATTAGAAGAACTTTATGAAACGCAGTTTTTGTTTGTTTAAATCGTAAGAAATAGGAGGCGAAAGCCACACTAACTTACCCTCATTCCCTCCATGTGAAAGCATGGGGGTTTTGGTGGTAAAAAACTTAATTAATTTAAATGAAAAAACAAATTTTTGACTATTATGCTATATCAATAGCAAATCAATTCAACATTACTTTAGAGGAGTTGTTTACTCAAACTAAAACCAGTCATATTGTAGATGCTAGGCAATTATTATATTGGTTATGCATTGAGAGACCAATTAAAAAAAGTTACATTAAAAATTTTTTAAACGAAAATGGATATGTTGTTTCTTATTCCACATTACAATATGGGTATGATCAAGCCAAAAAATTAATTGAAGATGATCCAGACTTTAAAACAATGGTAACAAGAATCCAGGAGAATGATAATTGAAGAATTATACTACATTTTTGAAGAAGCTTTAAACGACAGAAAAGCTATTGAAACTAAAACTAAAAAGATGCATTCTGTTATAGCTAATGGAATTAAAATACAAAAGTTTTCTGATCGCATAGAAATTCTTAACATGGGGAAAGGTGGAGATTATTTTCAAGAATGTACTCTTGAAGAATACGATTATTTTTATGATGAGGGTTGGGAAGTTGGTTGTTATAAAGTTAAGATCAATAATTGCCTACATAAATTAAAGATTATTGAAGAAAATATAAAGACTGAAGTAAATACAAGAAAGAACGACAAGCATATTCAAAATTTAAAAACTAGGAGAGAAAAAATTCTCCAGAAATATACAATAAATAAAAATAAATTAAATCAAATTAAATCAAATCAAAATGGAAAATTATTTTAAAAAGTTGTCAGCCATCAACGTAAAAGGAATGGCAGAAAAAAAAGGAAACTTTAATTACTTATCATGGGCAAACGCATGGTCACTTATTAAAGAGTCTTATCCTGATGCACAAAGAAAAGTTTATGAATCAGAACAAACAGAGTTACCTTATTTTACAGATGGCAAAACTGCTTCAGTAAAAGTTGGAATAATGGTTAATGGTATAGAACACATTGATTATTTACCTGTGATGGACTACAGAAACAATTCAATTCCTATAGCTAAAATTACATCTATGGATGTTAATACTGCTATACAAAGATCAACTGCAAAAGCTATTGCCATGCATGGATTAGGTATAGCTATATTTAAAGGGGAAGATTTAGTTAATATTGCAAGTCCTAAAGCTAACGTACCTAAAGAGCCTAAGAAAGAGATTACCTACACGCTAAAGGTAGGGGGCGATAATTGGGAAAAAGTTCTTAATTACATATCTAAAAAGCGAGGAGATGGATTAGAGAAAATAATTCAAACTTTATCTACTAAGTATAAAATTACTGCTGAGGTTAAAAAAGAAATAGCTAAAAAAATATAATATGGCTGAATCTACAAAACAAATTATCAGTAATTTAACTGATGATAATAAATATTATGGGGAGTATGGGCAACAATTTTTGTCAAACTCTGACATACTAAACTTACTTAAGTTTCCAGAGAAATTTAAGGTTCCACAACCCAAAACAAAAGCTATGGTTGAGGGAAGTTATTTCCATACAGCTATCTTGGAACCTAATAAAATTGAAGACTTTAAAATTATAGATGTAGCTTCTAGATCAACAAAAGCTTACAAGGAAGCTTGTGGGGAAAATGAAATATTATTGCTTCAAAAAGAAAAGCTTCATCTTGATAGTTTAATTGACAAGATGCAGTCTAATTTAGAGATGTTTGATGAGATATATAAAGAGGGCAACAAGTATGAAGTTCCGCAAATTTGTGAGATAATGGGAAACACTTGGAAAGGTAAAGCTGATATTGTTACAGATGAATTTGTAATTGACATCAAGACAACTAATGATATTTCTAAATTCTATTGGAGCTGTATGAATTACAATTATGATTCTCAAGCTTATCTGTATCAAAGGTTTTTTAATAAACCTCTTAGATTTTATGTAATAGACAAACAATCATTTCAGTTAGGTATCTACGACTGCTCTCCAAATTTTATAGAGGGTGGTAAAAACAAAGTAGAAAAAGCAACTGAAGTATATAATAAATTTTTTAGTAATGAAAAAACTCATAACATACATAACTATATTCATAAAGAAATTCTTTAAAGAATTTAGTCCAGTAAAAACAACAAGAAAAGGAGTAATGTGGGTGGATGTTCCAAACACCTGCACCTCTAGGTTAGAGAAAGATTTTATTCTCTATGACACACTAGAAAGATTGGAGCAAAAAATTAAAATAATAAAATAATGGCAGAAAACTATGTACATCCTAATGGCAGTGGTTCTTTATTTAAGAATAGCTACAAGGAAAAACCAAATCAACCAGACTTTAAAGGATCAATCACATTACCTGATGGATCAGAAAAAGAATTAGCTGGCTGGAAAGGAACAACTCAATCAGGAGATGTTAAACTTTCAATTAAAATTAGTGACAAGTATGTTAAACCTCAGTCAAATGATGCGAATCAAAGCAAATCATCTGAGGATTTATTTTAACTAACTAAGCATTAAATCAGGAGAAGCCACACTCAAGGAGGAGGTGAGATTTACTGACGAGTAATTGAGGTTCGAGTCCTCTTTTAATGCCAATTTAATCAAACAAACAAATGCAAATAACAATATTTAAGGACATAAAGGTTACCTCTCAGCCTTTTTATAGAGATGTCCATGTTATTCTTAAAAGAATACAAGAGGGAGCATCTAAAGACTTAGTAAAAAAAATAAGAGCAGAAAAAAATAAGGAAGCTAGGAATTTATTAAAACAAAAGCTTCCCGCTGTTTGTTTTAGTGGCAAGTTTACTAAAAGAAATGATAAATCTTTACAAGAACACAGCGGGTTATTGTGTTTAGATTTTGATGGTTATGCTACAACTAAAGAGATGTTGTCTGACAAAGAAAAACTTACTAAAAACAAACATATTTATAGTGTATTTGTTTCTCCAAGTGGCAAAGGATTAAAAGCATTAGTGAGAATACCTGCTGATCCAGAGAATCATGTCAATTATTTTGTAAGTATGCAGAATAATTTAAACTCTACTTATTTTGATAAAACCTGTAAGAATATTTCAAGGGTTTGTTATGAATCATACGATCCATTGATTTACATCAACGAACAATCTAGCACATGGGATAAAATTGAAGAGGAGCAATACACAGAAGTAACAAAAAACTTAGACATTCCTACTATTCCAATTACAGATGAAAATAAAATTGTAGATATTTTAACTAAGTGGTGGCAAAAAAAGTATCCTATGGTTGAAGGTCAACGAAATCATAATGTGTTTGTGTTAGCTTCAGCATTTAATAGATTCGGTGTTTCTAAAACTTTAGCCGAGTATGTCATGAATACTTTTTCATCTCAAAACTTTAAACAAGGAGAAATAAAAAGAACTATTAATTCGGCTTATCAAAATGTTCAAGACTTTGGCACCCAATACTATGAAGATGAAGATAAGGTTAATTTAATTAAAGCTAAATTAAAAAGAGGAGTGCCAAAAAAAGAGATCCGATCTCAATTAGAGGAAGAAAGTATTGAGGTCGGCACAATAGATAACGTAATCCACAGGCTTGAGGATGAACAATCAAGTCAAAAATTTTGGTCTGTTTCCGAAAAAGGTGTTGTTAAGATAATACACATATCGTTTAAACACTTTCTAGAAGAGCATGGATTCTATAAATTTAATCCAGAAGGAAGCAAGAACTATGTGTTTGTAAGAGTAACAAACAATTTAATTGATCACACCAGTGAAAAAGAAATAAAAGATTTTATTTTAAATCATTTAATTGAACTTGATGAAATCCAGGCTTATAATCACTTTGCTGAATGTACTCGGTATTTCAGGGAAGAGTTTTTGACCTTACTTTCATCTATTGATGTGTATTTTATTGAAGACACTAAAGGTAGTGCTTATCTATACTACAACAACTCAGCAGTTAAAATAACATATAATGATATAACCTCTATTGATTATTTAGATTTAGGAGGTTACGTTTGGAAAGATCATGTAATTGATAGGCCATATATTGAATGCGAATCAACAGACTGCGATTATAAGTCATTTATAGAAAACATTTGTAATGGCGAAAAAACAAGAATAAACTCAATGAAGTCTACGATAGGTTATTTATTACACGCTTGGAAAAACTTATCTTATTGTCCCGCAACTATATTAAACGATGAGGTCATTTCTGATAATCCTGAAGGTGGCACCGGTAAAGGTTTGTTCATGAATGCTTTAGGACACATGAAAAAATTAGTAGTTATTGATGGTAAGTCTTTTAATTTTGAAAAAAGTTTTGCCTATCAACTTGTAAGTGCAGACACACAAATACTTTGTTTTGATGATGTTAGTAAGCATTTTAATTTTGAAAGATTATTTTCTGTTGTTACAGAAGGTTTAACCTTAGAAAAGAAAAATAAAGATGCAATTAAAATACCATTTAAAAAATCTCCAAAAGTTTGCATCACTACAAACTATGCCATAAAAGGGAAAGGCAGTTCGTTTGAAAGAAGAAAATGGGAGCTAGAATTAGCACAACATTATACTAGAGACAACACTCCAATAAGAGAGTTCGGAAGATTAATGTTTGGGGAATGGGATGAAGACGAGTGGTGTGCTTTTGATAATTACATGATAGAATGCTTGCAAATGTACTTACAGCATGGTCTTATAAAAAGCGAGTTTGTGAATCTTAAAATTAGAAGATTGTCAGCTGAAACTTGTCATGAGTTTATAGAGTGGTGTGGTTTGTTAAAAGGAATGACAGAGCATGAGTCGTTGAGATTAAATAAAAGGTCTTATAAGCAAGACTTGTACATTGATTTTATTGAAGACAATCCAGACTTTGCTCCAAAAGCAAAAATGACTATATCAAGAACTAAATTTTATAAGTGGCTAATAGCTTATAATCAATTTAAATATGACTGTGATCCTGAAGAAGGTCGGGACACCAATTCTAGATGGATTAGATTTAGAAATAAGCATGAACTAGAAGAAAACTTAGAAATAGAATTTTAATTATGGAACTAAGAGATTATCAAAAAGAGATCGTTAGATTAGGTATTAATGTTTTAAAAGAACACAAATTTGTTTATCTTGCCATGGAAGTTAGGACTGGCAAGACACTTACGAGTTTGAGTATTTGTAAGACTCTTGCTGTTTCTAACGTTTTGTTTATAACAAAAAAGAAAGCCATATCCAGTATTCAAGATGATTACGATTTACTCAATCCTGACTTTTCTATTACTATTATTAATTACGAGTCGCTTCATAAAATAGAGTGTTGCCCTTACGATGTTATTATTTGTGATGAAGCTCATGGCATGGGTGCATATCCAAAACCTAGCCTTAGAGCAAAACTTGTTAAATCTTTAATAAAATTAAACAAAGATCCTTATGTTATTTTATTATCAGGAACTCCAACTCCTGAATCTTATTCACAAATGTATCATCAGGTTTATGCTATAGAAAGAAATCCGTTTAAACAATACAAAAGCTTTTATAAGTTTTCTCATCAGTATGTTAATATTACTCAAAAAAAGATAGGGCCAACAAGTATTAATGATTATAGTGATGGTAAAGAATCTATTCTTCATGAGATGAAACCATACATGATTTCATGGACACAAAAAGAAGCGGGGTTTGAAACTCAAATTACAGAAGAAATACTAACTGTTGCTATGCATGAATCAACTCACAACATGGTTAAGAAGCTAAAAAAAGAGAGAGTCTTGCAAGGACAAATTGAAGTTGTATTAGCTGACACAGCTGTAAAGCTTATGTCTAAAATTCATCAGCTTTATTCAGGAACTGTTAAGTTTGAAAGCGGAAACTCTGGTGTAACAGATTGGGCAAAGGCTAGATTTATAAATGGTTATTTCCAGGGCAAAAAAATTGCTATTTTTTATAAGTTCAAAAAAGAATTAGAAGCTATTACTGATATTTTTAAAGACTCTATAACTACAGATTTGAAAGAGTTTAAAGAAACAGATAAATCTATTGCCTTACAAATTGTATCAGGAAGAGAAGGTATTAGCTTAAAAGAAGCAGAAGCTCTTGTTTATTATAATATTGATTTCAGTGCGACAAGTTACTGGCAGTCAAGAGACAGGATGACTACTAAAGACAGGAAGTACAATAAAATTTACTGGGTGTTTGCTGAAAATGGCATTGAGCATCAGATTTATAAAACAGTTATTGGTAAAAAAGATTATACTTTGAATCATTTCAAAAGAGATTTACTTACACTTAGATAATGACTGAAACTAAAGAGATATTAGGAGAAAATTCCTATACTCAATGGGTTAATAAAAGATTAGAGGTTTTGTGGATTCCAATGATGAACCCTGTTTATTTGACAGAAAATGATTTGTGGGACGATTTTTCTCATTTAGAAAAAAAAATACATCAACTAAATATATTTGATTAAATATTATGACAGAACAACAGATACAAAGTAAAAGGATAAAAGAATTAGAAGCTGAAGGATATTATGTGCTTAAATTAATTAAGACTAATAAGAATGGAATACCTGATCTTGTGGCTTTTCCAAAAAACTGTGATGTTTTGTTTTCGGAAATAAAAAAACCAACAGGCAAAGTTTCAAAGCTCCAGGAGTATAGATTAAAAGAGTTAGAGAGTTATGGATTTAAAACAGAAGTATATAAAGGATGAGCGAGTTAGATGAAAATATAGAATACTACAATAATTATAAAAAAAATTTAATACAATTTGTAATACACAGTTGTTCTTATGCAAGCCAAAAAAAGACAACAGGCAGGGTAAGGTTGACTGCTAATGAAATTTTAAATATAATAAAAGAAATATCTAGTCTAGAAATATTTATTTATGATCTTAAATTGTTAAAAAATCCAAACAATTCTATATTAAATTATCTAAATAATAAACATTTCAAATAAATTTACTATCTTTAAAATAAAAAATGGCACAAAACGTAATAGAAAACGAGATTTTTGAACATTTCAGAGTTGAAGAAAAAAAAATTACTGACGCAAGGGTTTTATTAAAAGAAAAGGGTTATATTATAATAAAAAAGAAGGCGTAGTAAATGGCTCATAAGATTTCAGCTGATGATGTGAATGCAATTAAGCACATTAATTATGTGACTAATAACTCTCACGACCTCGTAACTGAACTATATGAAGATCTTATGGAGCGTGATCACAATGAAGCTAAACTCAAAGCTCAAAACATCTGTCATCTCATGACAGAATTAATTAACTCTTTATCTGATGAAGTCTAGAAAGGCGGAAGGCCCTAGACTTAGATTATCTATCGAAGAGGTAGATATGATCCGTGAACTCCGTGCAAACAAAATTGACAATCTTAATGAAAACTCTGCACTTACAGATCATTTAAAAGAAAGAGGTATAAGTAAAGACGATGTTATAAGTGTAAAACATTGGCAAAGCGCCAGTGGCGAGTATCGTTTTTCTATTGTAACTAAAGAAAATTTAGGTATAAAAGAAAAAGATATATTTGAAAAGGTTAATAAATTCGTAGAAAACTATTCGCCTAATTACAAACCTGTTAAAAGAAAAAAACAATCTAATCCTCATTTACTTGTAATTAATCCTGCTGATATTCATATTGGGAAGTACGCTAAAGCTTTAGAGACTGGAGAAGATTACAATTCTGAGATAGCAGTAAATCGAGTTATGGATGGTTTGTTTGGTTTGATAGAAAAATCACAAGGCTTTGAAATTGATAGAGTTTTGTTTTGTATAGGTAATGATGTGTTACATATTGACAATGTTTATGGCACAACAACCAAAGGAACTCACCAAGATACAGATGGAAAGTGGTGGGAACACTACGAGCTTGCGTTAGCTTTATATGTAGAGTGTATAGAAATATTAAGACAAATAGCTCCTGTTGATGTGGTTCATAGTATGAGTAACCATGATTATCAATCAGGATTTCATTTGGCACATACCCTTCAGGCATGGTTTAGAAAAGCTAAAGATGTTACTTTTGATGTTACTGTAGCTCATAGAAAATATTACCAATACGGCACATCTTTAATTGGTATTGAACATGGGGATGGCGCTAAGATGGATAACCTTCCTTTGCTTATGGCTCAAGAACAACCGGCTATGTGGGCAAACACAAAGACTAGATACTGGTATTTACATCATCTACATCATAAAGTCAAATATAAGTGGAGAGACGCTAAGGACTTCATAGGAGTCACTGTAGAGTATATGAGGTCTCCCTCAGGGACTGACAGCTGGCATGCAAGAAAGGGTTATACAGGAGCTCCTAAGGCGTGTGAGGGCTTTATACACCATAAAGAACTAGGTCAGGTAGCTAGGCTCACTCATTTTTTCTAATCTACTCATTAATTCTTTAGAATTTAATAAGTTGGCACATTTTTCATACTCTTCCAGGTCTTCAAAGTATTTAATTAATTCATCAAATACTTCTTCATAATCCTCTATTATTTCTTGAGTAGGATCAAATATTAAAGTTACTTTCATATCCCTATTTAACAACTGTTCATATCCAACCTGGTTAGTTATAACATAATAACTTTGTAGCATAAAAGTATGTTCATCAAAATGTTTCATTATCTAGATTGTTTTCTTGTCCTTCTTCCAGATCCTTTACTTTGAGTTCTAGACTTTCTAGATCCTGCTGATGTTTTGGTTTCATTGTCCTGAAAGTATTCAGGATAATTTTTCTTTAATTCTTTTAATTGTGTTTTAGTTAAAGGTTTAGGTTTGTTAAATCTTTTCTTTACAAGCGCCCTTCTTATGTCTTTATAAAAAGGAATTAATCCAGAATTACCTAATGCCTCAAATGACATTCTATTAGTAAGCTCCTCTAAATTTTTATCTCGGGATTCTTGAGTTTTATTTAATTGAGATCTAACAGCTAAAGTACCAGTTCTTAAAGCGGTAGCTAACATAGGGCCATAAGGGCCTGCAAATATTTTCATTCCAATCTCCGCTAAATTTTTCTTTTGTAAATCTTCTTTATTTAATTGACTAAATACTATTGAGTGTTTATACGGATCATACTCTTCGTTGTTTCTTAAATCTCCTAAAAACGGTTCATTGACCATACTCTCCAACATAAAGTTTATAGGAATAGAAGGTATGTTACCTAAATTACCTCTAGTTAATAATGTTAATACAGATCCTACGGTTTGTCTCATTAATATATCTTCAATATCTTCTTCTTTGTCATCTTTTGCATCAAACAATTCTTCATCCATTATAGATGATAGAACACTATATACTGCAACATAAGAAGACATTCTAAATATAACACCTGAAAGTAATCCAACAGCTTGAGTTCTACTTATGTCTCCTGATTTATACAAAGCACCTATTGCATTTCTAGCAGTTCCATATTCAAATAAACTAAATCTTGCCATATAGGAGTTAGCTTGACGATACAATGGAAGAAAACCTTTATCTGTAGTTCGAGGCATGTTTTTAAGTATTGTATTGTAAGGATTAGTAGAGGTGGCGACTGTTATAGCATTTGCATCCGCTGTATTTTTTGCACTTTCTCTTGCTTCTTTAAATTCTGGAGTTAAATACTGAGACGTTCCATCCCCTATTTTTTTATAATCCTCGACCGTAAGTTTAATCTCTTTACCATTCAATTCTTTTGTAGCCTTCGCAAAAGAGTCAGCAAAACTTCCGAACCACAAAGGTCGGGATATAGCTTGGTCTGGATAAGACATTAGTTTATTTGCCATTGTATTAATTCCGGCCGCAGTTTGATTTAAACCTAAATTCATTATTATACCCATAGCATTTTGAACAGAACCAACTGCACTACCAGAGGCTTGAGATGTTTGCATAAAGTCTGTCATGTTGGAATATTTAGACTGCATATTCTCAGTATCAAAAAGCTTAGATGTTTCAGATGAATTTAAATTATCCATTATATCCATTCCTAATGTAGTGTTTTTAGGATTCAACACAAGCCCTCCAAAATTTTTAAAAGCTCTAGCTGATGCTACAGGGTTCATTAACATCAAGCCCATATTCCCAACTAATTCCCCTACTGCTCTAGGAACTGAAGATAACGCAGCTTGATACCCTAAGGTTTTTATTCTGTTTAATAAAACACCTCCAGCGCCTACATCTGCAAATGTATTGCCAAACAACACTTTATTTACTTCATTTAAAGATTTTACTAAAGCATTAGCCGCATCATTCTGTGCCATCGTACTGTTTGGATCAGATTTAATTTTTGACTTCATTTTATTTACAGTTTTAGCAACTTCTCGATTTACTTGAGTCATTTCATAATCTAACAAAGTCTCTTGTACACCTCTAAGCGCAGAATACGAAGGATCAAAACTAATAGGTTTTGCTCCAGGAGTTCTCTCAACTATAGTACCTGCTTTTGTGTTTGTGCTTGAGTTAACAAATCTTTTAGTTTTTCTATCAAAATCAGCTTCAATATCTGATTTAGTAATAACAGAGTGATGTGTATAATCATTTAATAAATTAACTCTATTCCCATATAATGTAGATGAAATAAATACAGCTTTTTCAGCAGTAGAACCACTTACTTCATCATACAAAGCTAAAGCTTGTTTTTCTTTTGTGGTTAAGGATTTATTTAGTTTATCTAAACTAATTTCATTATCAACTAAAAACTCAGCTCTTAATTCTTGTAAAATTTTTAAATCACTAGGACTTAGAGCCTCTCCATCTTTTATAGCTTCCATAGTAGCGTCTATAAAATCAAGTGCTGGGGGCGCTTTAGGGTTAGCCTTGCCATCAATTATATTAGACAAATATTCTCTTTGTAATTGCAGTATTCTTAACTTATATTTTGCTTTTACAGTTTTATTTCTGCTTTTTGACCTTAAAAGCTTATCAGCATCTTTAATTTTATTTTCAGCTCTCGACACTTCTGTTTTAAAACTTTCGTAAGCTACAGCTAGTTTTTTAAATGTATTATTGTAAATAGTTTTACTATTAAAGTTTCCAAATATATCGTCTATAAAAAACGTAGGAGACGATCTTAATCTGTCTAACAATAAGTTTTTACCTGACGGTGAATTACTGGTAATAGCTACTTTAGCTGAATTATAAAAACTTCTTAAATGTCTGTATATCCCAGGTTTAGTTACTTTCTCAACAACGGGAGTAACTTTATTATCAGCTTTATTAGAATTTACTTCTGTTAACACCTCTAATGCAGCTCTAGGAACAAACCCGTTTTTTATATTGTTTTTAACTGCTTTCAAAGTGTTTACTAAACCATAATTTTTTTCTCCTTTTTTGTTTTCTTTTACTAAACCATCTATATCTTGTTTGCTAAACTTATTTATTTCTCTTGCTATCTCTCTAGATCTTGAATCAGAAATATTGTTTAGCTCTTCGTTAGTAATTTTATTCGCTCGTATCTCTTTAACTTCCTGATTTAAATCATAATTATCTACTTTTTCTTCTTTAACCAAAACCCCTTCTTCGTCCACTTCGACTTCCATTTCTACTGCATCAATAATGTCAAGAGCTTTTTCTAAAGTAACAGCTTTATCATTAAGGTTTAAAACCCTTTTGTTATCCCCAAATTCCTTTACTAAATCAGCATAAGAATCAAGTTGTTTATCAGGAATTAAATCTGGATCAATACTAAACAATGTTTGTAAAGCAGTATCTAAATCAACACTAATAACCCCGAGCTTTGCTCCAATATTTTTCTTGGCTATTTTACGTTTTCTTTTTAATTTTTGTTCTGTTATTACAGATCTTTTAGCTTCTCTAGCGGCTTTAGCTTCTAATTTTATTTGATCTTTAAGCGCAACTTTTTCATTTACTGTAACTTTTTTAGGCTTGTCTCCTAATATTTTTTTAGGGTTTTTAACTCCTTTTTTATTTTTTGTAGGCTCTTCAGCTATCTCCAAACTAGCCTTGTCTTTTTCTTTTATCACAGCTAATGGTTGTGCATCGGGACTTATGTTAACAACAGTATCTATATTAGTAGGTGTAGGGTTTATACCTGTAAGCTCTTTAAATTTAGTCTCTAGTTCCCTAACCACAGAAGGTTTACCTTGTTTTACATTAATTTTACGTTTTGGATTATTTACTATAAAATCAATTACATTTTCTACCTCTAACCCAGGTGTCTCCATCACAACCGTGTCTAAATCATTTATTATATTACCATTTTTATCTGGTTTTTTAAACCAGTTTTTTCTTATCTCAGGAGTTATTAAATTAGAATCTCCATACCTGTTAAAATCTTGTTCGCTTATCTTAATGCTTAAAATGTCAGAAGGATCCAACATTTGTAATTGTTCTTTTTTATCTAAACTTCTATATTTTTTTGTGTCATTTTTTATTGTTTCCGCTATCTGCCTAATGTTAGTAGAATTGTCAGCTACCTCTTGTGAATATTGTTCTGGTGTGATTTTAGAATCATTGCTGGGTGTAAATATTTTACCAGCATTTACATCTATTTTATTTTTTAATACATTTTTTTCAGCTTTTGATTTAGCAACTTTACTGGCTGGAGTCTTAGTTCCTTTCTTTAAAATCTCTTTTACAGTCCCATCAGGATTAAACTTCACTTCCGTGTTTCCAGCAATGTATGGTTTAGAAATATCTTCCCTTATTTGTTCTTGACCCGCTACTAAAGTGCTTTGTTTATTTTGTTCTGCTATTAGTTTTTTTCTTCTGGCTACAGCGCTTTTATTAGCAATATTTTCAAATCCTTCTACAGTCTCTGTAAGCTTTAAAGTTCCAGGCTCAACTGTTTCACTTACTTCAATATACTGTTCATTAGTAAGTGTATTATTTTTAGACACTTTCTCTGTAGTATAAATACTTCCATCTTCTAGTTTATATCTAAAAGTTCTACTCCCATCTTTATTTGTAACTACTTCAATTGTAAAGTTTTCATCTGGCTGACCTTCTATACGTTCTCTTGTAAACCCGTATGATTCTTTTTTAACAGAGTCACTGTCGTTTATAGCAAGAGAGTCTACTTCCGTCTCTTTGTTTTGCGTTTGACCTTCTGTTTCTTTTTGGCTCTGGTTGGTAACGGCCCCGGTGGTGTCTCCTTTGACCACCTTTTGGCCATCTCCGGTTTGTTTTTGTACATCCAGGCTCTCTGTTTCTCTGACTTGAAGGGCATCTTTTGATATTTTAGTTATACTTTCGTTTATCTCTTTTATACGAGCTTCTACATCTACAATAGTTCTAGGATCTACTTGCGCCTTTTTTTGTTGCAATGTTTGTTCCTCTAACAGTAATGACAATATTTCTTTTTGATCTTTGATCTCAAGGTCTGGATTTATTTTTCGTGCTAATCCAACTATTTGATCAAACTCTTGAAGCATTTTTTCACCTTCTTCTTTGGTTATCCGACCTAAGTTTATCTGTTCTTTAATAGAACCTACTTGAGCTTTTCTTATGTTATCATAATTCTTGTCGTTTGAAGTATCTAAAAACAACTTGAACAACTGATCGTTCATTTGAGTAATACCTTTTGGGCCTGTAGGGCCATTCATAGCGCTAGATATTCCTGTAGGTAACCCTAACACTATACCTCCAATAGCTTCTTGAACACTAGATCTAAAAACTTGATTGTAGTATTCAGAACTCCATGCTTCAGGAGTATCAAATGTTCCTTTTTCAGAAGCTGCATTCCATAATCTTTTTGCATTTATTTCTGCTACTGCCTGTAGTGCTCCTGTTTCTGCTTCAGCTAATGCTGCTGAACCTACTCTTAAAGTTCCTCTTAATATATCATTTTTTACTTCTCTCTGTATTATTTCTGCAAACTCTTTTGCGCTAGATTTCCCTGTTCCTTGACCTAATTTTTTTAATCCCCTAAGTGTTAATTGCTTTACAAAAGGTGAGCCTGCTGTTAAATTTCTAAAACCGTAGGCTTCTAGTATACCTGTAACCACTCCAAGCGGAGCTGTAATTAAATACTTTTGATTTTCAGGAACATCATCAAACGAGGGATCCCTTGACATTTCTTCAAAAATAGCATCACTTTGTATTAAGCCAAAGTTAGCAGCTTTACCTACAAGTCCAGGGCCTATTAACGCAGGTATACTTTCAAAAGCTCCATACACACCACCACCAACAAGAGTCTCTTTCATTGCGTCTGAATACTCTTCAGTAACTCCGGTAAAATCTCGTGCACCAGAGCCTCCAAAAAAACTTTTAGTAAAACCATCCCTAACTACAGGTAACATAGTAGACTTCACATCTTTACTCCCTTGGTTTCTTACATTTTTAGTTAAAGTTTTATCTAAATCTTTATCAAAGTTTGCTCTAACTTTTGTAAAATAATCTAAAGGAATGTCTTTATATTTTTCATCTAGATATGCATACCTTAACTCGGTATCTTTATTCCTGCCTTTTGCTCCGTCTCTTATTTCTTTTAATCTTTCTGGGCTTAAAGATAAACGCCACTGATCATAAGTAAGGTCACCCATGTTTTTCAACAAACCGTCAGGATCTATTTTTTTGTATTCTTCACTGTTTGGATCTAAACCTAAACCTTCAGCGACACTACCTTTTTCTTTAATTAAAGCTTCAATCATGTCTCTGTCAAACGTAGGGCCAAACGCACCTTCAGGTAAAAACGTACTTAATAAATCTGTTGCTATTCCTACAAGTCCTGATTCTCTTCC
>ENA-OWPI01002271-OWPI01002271.1-marine-metagenome-genome-assembly--contig:-NODE-2271-length-18316-cov-9.531169_pt1 | contig 18316 bp, 15 predicted proteins | sample MGYA00238138_ERZ651775 | MGnify/ENA primary metagenome ERZ651775 (study PRJEB26906, sample SAMN06265043) | marine metagenome | isolation source: Helgoland LTER site | place: Germany:Helgoland, sampling...
CCATCACCCTGAACCGCCCCGACAAGCTCAACGCTATGAGTAAGTCGTTACTCGACGAGCTTGAACTTGCCTTCAGCGCAGCGAAGGCAGACGACGAGGTCTCGGTGGTGCTGCTCAAGGGCGCTGGCCGATCGTTCTGCGCTGGGTATGACCTGGCTCCCGACGATTGGATCCTGACCCAATACGGCGCTGATTTCGAAGGCCCCGTAAATGCCGTGATCGATCGGGATGATGTCAGTGAGATCTTGGAACGCTGGCTTCGTCTGTGGAAGTTCCCCAAACCAATCATCGCCCAGGTCCAGGGCGTCTGCCTGTCGGGCGCCGGCGAGCTGCTTGGTGTGGCTGACCTTGTTGTGGCCGGAGAGGGATCCAAGTTTGGCCACCCGGCCGGACGCGACCTGGGTATCCCCGTGACACTGTCGTTTTGGCCAATGCTCATCGGCATGCGCAAGACCAAGGAACTGCTGTTTACGTCCAAGCTCATTGGGGGAGCAGAGGCTGAACGAATCGGCCTCGTGAACCAGGTCGTCCCTGACGACGAGCTTGAGGACGCCGCATTGGCCATGGCCCGGGATGTGGCCCGTACTGCCGATGTCGGGTTGCGTATGTCGAAGCTCGCTACAAACCGCTGGTTCGAGAACATGGGACTCTTTGCATCGTGCGCCAGCACGGCAGACCTCGACACGTTCTTTCACCAGAGTTCGAGTTACGTCGACTTCTTCAGCGCCGTCCGCGAACGGGGCATGTCCGCTGCACTTACTGAGCGTTCCGAGAAGTACGGCTGATTGCTGGCGTTATCAACGGACTGCTGCCAGTAAGTTCGGGGCATGTCCCCAACTGAACCCAGCGGCCAGCAACAGCGGACCATCGACGCGTCGCTTAGTCAACCATTCCGTTTTGAACAAGGCGCTTCGTTACATGTCGGGATACTCGGCATGGTGGGGCGACCCTCGGGTCCTCACGACGAAGCGCCTTATGTCACCGGCACGAGCCACACCGGCCGCAGCCAGTGTGAACTTGACCTAAGTCAGCTGCAGGACTCGGAACAGAAGGCTCCCGCCCTTCGTTTGTGGTTTGATCCTGAACGCACCGCTCTCGATATCTCGGCCGCGTTCGAAGGAGCCCCGGCCGGAGCTTTGGACGGATCAGGAATCCCATCTGCAGTCGTCGACGGTCCGGTTTCGGCCGAACGAGGAGGCGATGCTGGCGACGGGGTTGTGACGTTGCTCATGCAAATGTGTTCGGGCAAGGTCGCGGTGGACCCCGATGCGATGTTGCGGCTCATTGCTTCGGAACACCTTCAAGGTTTCGCCGAGCACGATATCGATGACAAACGGCCGGTTCGGGCGTTCAACGCACGAATGTCCATCGAACACTTCCTGCAGGAAGTTGGCCTCACGACGACCACCTTGGTCAATCAAATCGCGGTGCTTGGGTATGACCTACGCCGGGAACTCGGCCCTCAAGCGGTCGCCGCTCTCGATGAGTACCTAAGTCTGGCACCGGTGGAACTCGCGTGGTTCATCGACGAGTCCGATCGTGTGCACGCTGCCCAGGTCATCGTGACGTTGACTGACTTCATCACCCAGGTATTTACGAGCGAGCAGGTCGTCGCCCAGATCGCGGCAGAGGAGCGCTCATCGATCGATGAGATTCAGGAGTTCGTTGAGAAGTCTGTTGAAGCAGGACGATTGGTCTATGTCCATGCCATCTGGCAGACCTTCGACTTTGATCCAGACATTGCACCTCAGTCGTGGCCCGACGCCATTGATCTGACTGCCGAGGTGGCCGATCAGTCTCGCCGGCTCCAGATCTCAGTGGAGCAGGAGTATGCAGCCCGAGCCGGCGCTGGCGCCGCTGCACCGGATGACCCTGCCGGCAAGGTCACGATCGACCCCGACATGATTGAGCAGATGCGGGCCAGCAGCGGAGGCATGTATTTTGCGTTGACCAAGGTAGACGGCGATGCGGTCGCAGCGTTGCATCACGCGCAGACGTTCGTCCAGGCAGTACGCCATCCCGACGAACCAAACGGGGCGTTGGCGAGTTATGTGAGCGATGTGGTCGACACCGCTGAGGGTGCGCACTTCTGGGCCGATATCAGCGATATGGAAGAAGAGACCGAGGTGCTGGAAGAGTTATTGGATGCGGTGGTGAGTGCTGTCGCTTCGGTCGTGAACTCGGCCCACCTATCAGGTGTCCATTCGTAGCAAGCTACGGTGCGGCCATGGCGCAGTTCCGGTATCACGCAATCGACCTGCACGGCAATACACGCGATGGCGTGATTGACGCTGAGTCACTGCACGACGCGTCCGAGAAACTGCGATCCGCCGAGATCAACGTATTGTCCATTGAACGACTCACGGTTGACACCCAGCGATACGAGCCTGATGGTCTGCGGCCACCGGAGACTCCCCGCGATGTGACACTTCGACTTCGCGATATGCCGGGCGGTTTGGTGCTGCTGTTAGTCGGAGGGATCTTCACCGGCGTTGCGATCCCCATCGTGCTGACGGGCATCACACTTTTTGTTGCAGGTCAGAGCGGGGGCGCATCCATGGCGCTCTTTCCACTGATCCATCTAACGATCGGCGTAGCGATGTTGTGGTACGTCGTTGGACGGCGCCGCCGATGGCATGACATCTATCGACATGGCACGGTCACAATGGCCGTTGTTGATGGTGTTGGTTACGACCGGTCGGTCCGAGTGAACGGACAAAACCCGTATGAACTGGCATGGTCATTCGAGGTCGACGGCCATAGATACAACGACAAGAAGTCATCATTCGATGACCGGGTGCTTACTTTTACTCCGGGCGACCGGCTGTGGGTTATCTATGACCCCGACGACCCCGAAGAGAGTGTCGAATGGCCGCCGCTGTCACGTTAATGTGATGACCCCGGGAGGACGGCGGTGGCCTCGATCTCGATTTTGGCTCGGTCTTCGAGCAGGTCAGCGACCACCAGCAGACTCATCGCTGGGAAGTTGTTCCCGAGTACCGAGCGGTAGGCCTGGCCGACCTGGCGCTGACTCGCTGCATATTCGGCCTTGTCGGTCACGAACCATGTCAGCCGAGTCAGGTGTTCAGGACCGCCACCAGCGGCAACCAGGATGGCCTTGATGTTCTCAAGGGTCTGCGTCATCTGCTCGATGAAGTCATCGGTTTCGAAGACCTGATCGGCATTCCAGCCGATCTGACCACCGAGGAACAACAGGCGACCAGTCGCGACCACGCCATTGGCATATCCCTTGGCCGGTGCCCAACCTTCGGGCGTAACGGTTTCATGCAACATCAGGATGTTCCTTTGCCTACGTTGCGGAGCACGTAGCGCTGTACTTTGCCGGTTTCGGTCTTTGGTAACGCTGCGGTGAAGACCACCGAACGCGGGTACTTGTACGGAGCGATGGTCGCCTTGACATGCTCTTGAAGCATGGCTGCGGTTGCATCACTTGGTTCGGTTCCTTCGTGCACAACTACATGGGCCTGCACGATGTGGCCGCGGTCAAGGTCGGGGATACCTATAACGGCACATTCGAGGACCGCTTCGTGGGCCATGAGCACGGCTTCGACCTCGGGGCCAGCAATGTTGTAGCCCGATGAGATGATCATGTCGTCGTTACGGGCTGCGAAGTGGAGATACCCCTCGGTGTCCATGCTGAAGCTGTCGCCGGTGATGTTCCAGCCATCTTGTACATAGTCGGCTTGGCGGTCATCGGCCAGGTAGCGACAGCCGGTAGGTCCTCGGACGGCAAGTCGACCGACGACACCAGGCTCAACGTCGTTCATTGCGTCGTCGACAACTCGGGCTTCGTAGCCCCGCACCGGTTTGCCGGTGCATGCCGCCTGATGGTCATCGAAGCGGTTCGATACAAAGATGTGGAGTAGCTCGGTTGCTCCAATGCCGTCGAGCATGGGTTTGCCGGTCTTGGCCAGCCACGCGTCGTACACCGGCTTGGGCAGTGTCTCACCGGCCGACACCGCTGCTCGCAGCGATGACAGGTCGGCGCCCTCGTCCATCGCTGCCAGCATCACGTTGTACGCAGTCGGCGCGGTGAAACACACGGTTGCGCCGTAACGCTGAATGATGTCGATCAGGTTTGGAGGCGAGGCGTCTTCGAGCAGTGTCGCCGTGGCCCCAAACCGCAGCGGGAAGATGGCCAACCCGCCAAGTCCGAAGGTGAAGGCAAGCGGTGGAGAGCCAACGAACACATCGTCGGGGGTGACGTGGAGGACATCGGCGGCATACCCGTCGGCGATAACCAGCAGATCGCGATGGAAGTGCATGGTGGCCTTGGGTTCACCGGTGCTCCCTGAAGTGAACGCCAGCAGTGCAACGTCGTCGCGACCGGTTTTGACACTGTCGAAGCTCACCGGTTTCTCGAGCGCCACCCGATCGAGTTCGCTGTCATGGTTGGCTGATCCGTCGAACGCCACGGTGTGTTTGAGATAACTCGACGTGGCGGCACAGGTGGCGAGTTCGTCCATCAGTCGGCTGTCGCATAACGCGTGGGTGACCTGGGCCTTGTCGACGATTTTGCTCAACTCGCCAGCGCGTAACAGCGGCATGGTGTTGACAGGGACAGCGCCTACCTTCATGGCTGCTATCCAGCACGCGACGAACGCAGGGTTGTTCCCTGAACGGATCAGAATGCGGTTGCCAGGGACCACGCCATAGGTATCAACCAGTGCATGGGCCAACCGATTCGTCCAGTCGGTGAGTTCCTTGTAGGTGCGTCGCCGGCCATTGCCGATAAGTGCAGTGTGATCACCGAACCCGTCGCGGACCATGGCATCGGTCAGCTCGTAACCGACATTGACGTACCGGGGATAGTCGAAGCCGTCGAGCAAGAAGTCGGGCTGGAGGGCGCCTGACGGCAGATTGTCTCGGGTGAAGGTGTCAGCGTGTGCGCTTGGCCCCAACATGATTGTGCTCCTATCAGTTTCCTAAGAAGATGGGTGAGTCCTTGGCGACGAATGCGTTGTAGGCCCGTTCGAAGTCGAGGGTTTGCATACAAATGGCCTGGGCTTGGGCTTCGGCCTCGATGGCTTGTTCGATCGACATCGACCATTCCTGCGCGAGCATCGTCTTGGTCATCATGTGGCCGAAGGTCGGTCCGTCGGCTAGGCGTTGTGCCCGCTTCATAGCCTCGGTCGTGAGGTCGTCGGGGTTCACCACTGCGTTATAGAAACCCCAGGCATGGCCTTCTTCGGCGCTAAAGGAACGACCAGAGAACAACAACTCGGTTGCCCGGCCCTGACCGATCAGTCGGGGAAGAATCGCGCACGCACCCATGTCACAGCCGGCAAGGCCGACCCGGGTGAACAAGAAGGCACATTTCGCCCTTTCGGTGGCGATACGCATGTCGCTGGACATCGCAATGATTGCCCCAGCACCCACGGCGACACCGTCGATGGCAGAGATGATCGGAGTGCCGCAGTTGATCATGGCTTTCACCATGTCGCCGGTCATACGGGTGAACTCGAGTAGGCCCTTCATGTCCTTTTGGATCAGTGGCCCAATGATGTCGTGTACGTCGCCGCCGGAGCAGAAATTACCTCCGTTGGAGTCGAAGACGATCACCTTTACTGCATCGTCGCCGCGCACATGAAGGAAGAAGTCTCGCAGGTCGGCGTAGCTGTCGAAGGTGAGTGGATTCTTTCGTTCTGGTCGGCTGAGCGTGATCCGGGCTACCGCGCCATGCATCTCAAGCGCGAAGTGTTGTGGTTCATAGGTCGTCATGACAGGTCTTCCTTAGTGATTACAAGGTCAAGCAGATCCATCAACTGCTCGACGTCGGATGCGGGCAGGTCGGCGAGCAACTCGTCGACCCATCCTTCGTGGATACGTGCATGGTCAGCGAACGTGGCTGCACCATGTGAAGTCAGACAGATGAGCTGGGCTCGTCGGTCACCAACAACAGCGCGGCGTTCGACGAGTCCGTTATCAACAAGTCGGTCGACGATGCCGGTGACGTTTCCGTTCGACACCCGCAACTCAGTCGAGAGTTCGTTCATTTTGAGGCCAGCGTCTGATCGAGCGAGCGCAGCCATGACATCGAACCGGGGCAACGTGGTGTCGAGTTCGGTGCGGAAGCGCTCACGCAATTCTTTCTCGATGAGTCGAGCGGTCTTCAAAATTTTGAGCCACGCCCGGAGTCGTTCCTTGGATGTGGTCGTGAGTCCCGTACTCATACTTCGCCGCCGTCGAGGGCGATGGCCTGACCATTGACGCTGGCGGCTGCGTCGCTGCAAAGCCACAGGATCGTGCCCGCGACTTCTTTTGGTGTGATCAACCGGCCTTGTGGATTGGCGGACGTGAGGGCAGCCATGGCATCTTCGGAGCTCATGCCGGTCTGGGCGACGATGTTGTCGATCGTGCGGCTGGTCATTGGTGTGTCGACATAGGACGGACAAACGGCGTTCACGGTGGTGCCAGTGGATCCAGCTTCTTGAGCAAGTGCTCGGACCATGCCGATGACCGCATGTTTGGACGCGCAGTAGTGCGACACATAGGGGTAGCCGGTTAGTCCTGCGGTCGATGCCACGGCAATGAGTCGGCCCCAGCCACGTTTGCGAACGTCGTCGTACGCAATCTGGAAGCTGTTGAACACGCCCATCAGATTCACTGACATGAGTTCATTGACATCATCGGCAGCGAGTCGGTGGAACGGTTTGCTGGTCGAGATGCCGGCGCTGGCCACCATTACATCGATCGGTCCCGACGCCAGGCGGGCGTCGTCGAGCGCAGAAGCAAGCGCTGCTCGGTTGGTCACGTCGGCGACATGGCCGGTGATGGCATCGTGTTGGTCAGCCACCGCTGCGAGCGCATCGGCGCGCCGGCCAAGGATGGTCACGGCGCCACCGGCTTCGGCCAGAATCAAGGCAGTGGCAGCCCCAACGCCGGAGCCTCCGCCGGTAACGACAACATGGCGGTTGGCAAGGCTCATGATGGGCTCCCAGTCTTTGTAGCGATGGCTGTCTGTGATGGTGGAGCGGTCTGGGCTTCTCGGTCGGCAAGTCGCCATAGTTGGTCCCTGCCAGCCTCGTAGGGGAGCGGCCATGGGGCGTGGCGATCACCGATTTCGGTGGCGGCGTGGAGCAGCCAATAAGGATTTGCTAGGTGTGGTCTCGCTAGGCACACGAGGTCAGCTCGTCCGGCCATCAGGATGGAGTTGGCATGGTCTGCCTCGTAGATGTTGCCAACAGCCATAGTGCTGATGCCGGCTTCGTTGCGGATCCGGTCGCTGAACGGTGTCTGGAACATACGGCCATACACCGGTTCGGCCTCGATGGATGTCTGGCCTGCGGACACGTCGATGATGTCGGCGCCAGCGAGCGAGAACAGCCGGCCGATTTCTACGGCGTCGTTGGGAGTGATGCCAGCCTCGCCTACCCAGTCGTTTGCGGAAATGCGTACCGACATCGGCTTGTGGGCAGGCCAAACAGTTCGCATGGCTTCGAAGACTTCGAGCGGGTAGCGCATGCGATTCTCGAGCTTGCCGCCGTAGTCATCGGTCCGTACGTTTGACGTCGGCGAGATGAACGACGAGATCAGATACCCATGGGCCGCATGGAGTTCGATCATGTCGAAGCCACTGCGTTCCGCCATTTCTGCGGCGGCAACAAACTGGTCGCGGATCTCGGTCATCTGGTCGCGGGTGATCTCGGCCGGTATCGCATTGTTGGGTGACCACGGGATGGCAGACGCGGAGACGAGTGGCCAATTGTCGGCCTTGGTCACCAACGGTGCGTCCATGTCTTCCCAGCCGACCTGGGTTGAACCCTTTCGACCTGAATGGCCGATCTGGCAACAGATCTTGGCCTCAGTCTCGGCATGCACGAAGTCGGTCAGTCGCCGCCACGCGGTTTCGTGTTCGGGGGCGTATAGCCCAGGGCAGCCGGGCGTGATGCGGCCGGTGGGGGACACACAGGTCATCTCGACATAGACCAACCCGGCACCGCCCTTGGCTCGTTCGGCATAGTGGGCAAAGTGCCAATCGGTCGGGCAGCCGTCGACGGCTTTGTACTGGGCCATAGGCGACACTACGACCCGGTTGGACAGCTCTATGTCGCGGAGGCGGAAGGGCGCAAACATGGGGGCCCGAACAGGTGCGTCGGCCGGGGCGCCAGCCTGGGTCTGGAACCAACGTTCGGCTTCGTTGAGCCATACTGGGTCGCGTTCGCGCAGGTTCTCGTGGCTGATGCGCTGTGACCTGGTCAGCATCGAATAGTTGAGTTGCACCGGGTCGAGTTCGAGATAACGCTCGACGTTCTCGAACCACTCCATGGAGTTGCGAGCAGCCGACTGCAGACGAAGTACCTCGATGCGCCGTTCTTGTTCGTAGGCCTCGAACGCCTGGGTGTGGTCGGGTTCCTCGACCAGGACCCGGGCCAGGGCGGCTGCACTTTCGAGCGCCAGTTTCGTGCCAGAACCGATCGAGAAGTGAGCCGTTGCCGAGGCATCACCAAGGAGCACGACGTTCTCGTGGTGCCAGGTCTCGCACAACACATGGGGGAAACGAATCCAGGCAGACCCACGAATGTGGTGAGCATTGGTCATCAGCGCGTTGCCGTCGAGATAGTCGGCAAACACCTCTTCGCACAACGCAATACTTTCGTGCTGGCTCAGGTCAGCGAAACCAAAGTTGTCGTAGGTCTGTTGTGAACACTCGACGATGAACGTGGCCAGGTCGTCGTCGAATTGATACGCGTGGGCCCACATCCACCCGTGTTTGGTCTCTTCGAAGATGAACGTAAACGCGTCGTCGAACTTCTGGTGAGTGCCCAGCCAAACGAACTGGCACAGCCGCAAGTCGGTGTTGGGTGTGAACGTTGACTCGAAGTGGGCTCGAGTACGTGAGTTGAGACCGTCGCCGGCAACCACGACGTCGTAATCGGCCATGACCTGATCGATCGATTCGATGTTGGTCTCGAAGTGGAGGTCGACGCCGAGCTCGCGAGCTCTGGCTTGCAGGATCAGCAGCAGACGTTTTCGGCCAATACCGCAGAAGCCGTGCCCGGTTGAGAGAAGACGTTGGCCCTGGTGATGGAGTGCAATGTCGTCCCAGTAGGCGAAATGGTTGCGGATCTCGGCCGCGCTGATCGGATCGTTTGCGTCGAGATTGGTAAGTGTTTCGTCGGACAACACCACGCCCCACCCGAAGGTGTCGTCGGGTTTGTTGCGTTCGAAGACCGAGACGTGGACATGAGGCGCCCGCATCTTCAATGACAACGCAAAGTACAAACCAGCGGGCCCGCCCCCAAGGACGGCGACCTTCGACAGTGATGTCTCGCTCATGTAGCGGTTCCAACTCTCCAAGAAACTTTAAGCATGAACATAACATGCATAAAGAAGTCGTGCTCGATGGAGTAAACCGAGCCAAGGGAACGTCGCCTGTGGCGCGGACTAACCGCGATGGGTGCCGGGGTTGAGGGCGATAAAGAGCGTGCTCAACATGGGGCGAAAAGGCGGACAACGGCCGGTGTAGTCGTGCGGGCAGCTCTCACTAGCTACGACGGACCGTCTCCTTGTCTCGAGTCCAGCCTGACATATGTGTGGCTCGGCAAGTAGCTTCGGTCGATGGCCTTTGATGTTGGAACCGCGCCCGTGCGCTACGAGCGGCTCCGAGCCCAGATAACGCCCCAGCTCTGCGAACTCACAGGACAACAAGCAGTAGTCCCGGTCGCTGCATGCCCCGGATGGTCTGTTACCGACGTGATGGCGCATGTCAGTGGCCTCGTAGCCGAGACCCTTGCCGGAGTGCCGCTCCCTCGTGGCTCCGACGAAGCTACCGCTCGGCAGGTTCAGGATCGTCGTGGACTCTCGCTGGTCGAGATCTGCGACGAATGGTATAGCAACGCCGATGCCTTCTCTGCCTACGGACAGGAAGATCCGGCGTATGTCGCTGCACTCACATCGGACTTGGTCATCCATGGTGGTGATATCGCCGAGGCGCTAACGATCGACCTGGCGCTCGACGAAGACACGGTGGCCAAGGTGGCCGAGCGTTACGGCGAGACGCTGCAAGAACGAGCGCATGACCTTGCTGGCATTGCGCTGACGCTGGCGTTTGAACACGGAGTCACGATTGACCCGCCTGGCGGTGGCCAAATACCGCTTTCGTTACGGGCATCAGCGCACGATTTCTTGCGAGCGGTGACCGGCCGCCGGCTCCGTAAACAAGTGCGTGCGTTGGACTGGAGTGACAACCCAAATTTCCTGCTGGACCATGGCTGGAGTCAGTACAGCCCGCTTCAGGACTGACTGTCACCCCAACTATCCAACCAATGCCATGGCTGCGTACAGCGCAACGCCGTTGGTCAGCCCGCTTTCGTTCACCCGCATCAGGTTCGAGTGATTCGGTGCTGCCGTGGCGGGGTCCTGGTCATCGGGGCAGACCCCAAGGAATGCCATGGCACCAGGCACGTGCTGCAGCACATAACTAAAATCTTCGGCACCCATGCGAGCCCGTGGCATTTCGACAAAGTTGTCAGCGCCAAGAAGAGCGCTGGTGACCTGGCCGGCAAGTGTTGCCTGTTCAGGGTCGTTGATGGTCACGGGGTAGCCGGGAATGACCTCGTGGGTACAAGTGCAGCCATGCGACAGGGCAGTGCCTTGAGCGACCCGGCCCACACCCTCGGCAAGGGCAGCACGACTGGTCTCGTCAAGAGTCCGGATTGTGCCTTCCATGAATGCATGCGGCGGGATGATGTTGTTTGTCGTACCAGCCTCTATGTGGGCCACGGTGACGAGGCCTGATCGCATCGGATCGACATTACGGCCGACCATGGTGTGCAGCGCGGTCACGGTTGCCGCCGCTGCAGGGATGGGATCGACACAGTTCTGGGGCGCGGACGCATGGCCGCCGCGGCCGTGCACCGTGATCTCGAAACGATCGGCGCTCGCCATGATCGACCCGCCACGGGTGGTGATGAGGCCGTTACGAATGTTGGTGCTGACATGGATGGCGAACGCACGGTCGACACCGTCGAGCACACCTTCTTCGATCATGTACTTGGCGCCGTGGAAACCCTCTTCGCCCGGCTGGAACATGAACCGAACCTTGCCGGTCAGTTCGTCCTTATTCTCGCACAACAACTGTGCAGCGCTGGCCAGCATGGCCACATGGGCATCGTGGCCGCAGGCATGCATTTTGCCGTCGTGTCGTGACTGGAAGTCGCTGACATGGTCTTCCTGCAACGGGAGTGCGTCCATGTCGCCGCGCAGTAGCACGGTGGGGCCGGGCCTGCCGGTGTCAAGATCGGCCACGACCGATGTGGTCGATTCGCCAAGGGTGATGTCGAGGCCAAGCCCCGTTAACGATTCAAGGATCTTCTTCTGGGTTTCGGGCAGCTGCAGTCCGAGTTCGGGGTCGGCATGGATCGAACGGCGAAGTTCGATGGTGGCGTCTTGGTGTGATCGAGCTGCTTCGAGCAGGTCGTCACCGATGGGGGCGAGGTTGGTCATTGTTGTCTCCGTGAATTTCGTGTGCTCAGCCGCATAGGTTCAGCCGACCATTGCCATGGCGGCATAGAGGCCAACGCCGTTATAGAACGCTGACTCGTTTACTCGCATGAAGTTCGAATGGTTGGGTGCGGCCTCGGCCGGACTGACGTCGTCGGGGCAGACGCCCATCATCGCCATGGCACCTGGTACCTGGTTGAGGACATAACTAAAGTCTTCGGCAGCCAGTGCAGGGTCCTCGGCCATATGAAAGCCGTCGGCACCGACAAGAGCGCTGGCGACGCGGCTGGTGAGCAGGGCTTGTTCCTCGTTGTTGATGGTCACTGGGTACCCCGAGATGACTTCGCTGGTGCAGGTGCAACCATGTGCCTGGGATGTGCCATGTGCGACTCGGTTGACAGCGTCTTTGATCTTGGTCCGGACGCCTTCGTCGAAGGTGCGAATGGTGCCTTCGAGAAATGCCGATGCCGGGATGATGTTGTTGGTTGTGCCGGCTTCGATATGAGCAACGGTGAGCACCGCTGACTGCGACGGGTCGATGTCGCGGCTCACGATGTTGTGCAGGCCGCCAACCATCGCAGCAGCCGGCGGGATCGGGTCGATGCAATGGTGCGGCGCCGATGCATGGCCGCCTTTGCCGTGCACCGTGATCTCGAAACGATCAGCGCTCGCTAGTAGCGCCCCGCCCTTGGTCGAGAGCAACCCGTTTGGCATGTTGGTAACGACGTGGATGGCGAACGCCCGGTCGACGCCGTCGAGGACACCTTCTTCGATCATGTACTTGGCGCCGTGGTAACCCTCTTCGCCGGGCTGGAACATGAACCGGACCTTGCCGGTGAACGAGTCCTTGTTCTCCGACAGCAGGCGAGCAGCGCTGGCCAGCATGGCCACGTGTGAGTCGTGGCCGCACGCATGCATTGCTCCGTCGACCTTCGACTGGAAGTCGCTCACGTAGTCCTCTTGCAACGGCAGTGCGTCCATGTCGCCACGCAGTAACACGGTGGGGCCGGGTTTGCCGGTATCGAGATCAGCAACAACCGATGTGGTCGATTGGCCAAGGGTGATGTCGAGCCCGAGCCCGGTAAGTGACTCGACAATCTTCTTCTGGGTCTCTGGCAGTTGCAGACCGATCTCAGGTTCGGCATGGATCGAGCGTCGTAGCTCGATGGTCTCGCCCTGCAGCGACCGAGCCGCTTCGAGTAGGTCTTCGCCGATCGGCGCCAGATTCGTCATGCCCCAGCTTCGCACATGTGCGCTTGTCCAGCCGTGGCAGCAAAAGGATCCGACCACGGACTGGCTGTCAGGGAACTTCTAAGCGACGGAAACGTTCGTAACTTCTGGGTCTCATAGGTGTTCGCGTTCGGCATCATCGCCACCCTGATCCTGGCGTCGTCGTTCAGCGTCATGCGCATCGCCATACCACGGCTCGTTGACGAAGGGTTCGGTCGGTGCTCGCACGAAGCCAGCGTGTTACTGGGCATGTGTATCGCCGCACTGCTGCTGTTCCGTTCAACCATCCGCTCAACCATCCGCTCAACCATCCGCAGTGGGTAGGGACCTGCTATCCGACGCGGGCCGCGGCTGAGCCACTTGTCTAGGCGGCGGTTCTGTTGCCTTTTGCTTGGTTGTCGGGGCCACATTTCATTTTGCCGTTGTGTAAGCGGGTGGGTCCGCCGCGGCTGTGGGGGTGGGTGTGGTCGGCTTGGAGCCAGGCGAATGGTGCGTCGCAGCCGGTGCTGGTGCAGCGGCCTCGGGCTTCGACGATGAGTGCGTGTTTTTGCCACGGGGTGAAGCAGCGGGTGTTGAGGCTGACGTCGATGGTGCGGCTGGTGGCGGTCAGAATTTGTCGGCGGAACGTGGCGACACCGAGTATTGCTAGGAGGTAGGACGGGTGTAGTGGTGTGCCGTCGGCGAGTTCGCAGCGTTTGTCGATGTCGTCGAATGCGAGCGGAAGCGTTTGATTGGATGGTGCGTCGCAGCCGGTGCTGGTGTCTTCGATGACGTGTTGGCTGGCGACCACGGTGATGAGGGGTTTGGGGTGATGAGGGGTTCGGGGTGATGAGTGGTTCGGGTTGAGAACCGTCGGGGCGTGCTGCGCCTTTGACGACGAGGTTCATTAGGGCGTGGGCGCCTCGTTGGCCGGTGGTCAGGTCGGGGACGTGTTCGGCGTCGCCAAACACCGCGTCGCCGAAAACCGCGTTGTTGAACACCGCGTTGTTGAACACCGCGTTGTTGAACACCGCGTTGTCGTGGTTTTGGTGAAAGAGTTTTTCGTCTTCGAAGTTGAATGCGGTTTTGTATGCGGCGAACATGAGTGGGTCGAGGTGGCCGTCGAGTTTGCCGGAGCTGTCGCCTTGTTCTTGGGCTCGGAAATAGTTTTTGGTGGTCTGTTCTTTTGGTTCGGCACTGTCGGGGTCGACGGCGTTTTTCCAGTAGATACAGATGTGTTCGAAGTCAATGAAGTCAATGAAGTCAAAGTCGGTGGCCCATGTAATGAACTTGGCTTGATCGGTGATCAGTGCGGCCCGGGTTCGAGAGTTGTGCACGGATCGGCGGATGTGTTCGAGGTGGCTGGTGGTGATGTCACCCGCAGTCCATGCTTGGGTGAACTTGGGGAAGTCGTCGATCCAACGTCTGATACGCGCATCGGTCCGGGTCTGTTTTGGATTGTCGCTGGTCTTGTCGCCAACAAGTTGGGCGACGGTGCGGTAGCCGGCGTCTTTCTGGACACTCCACCGGTCGACTTCGACAGCGGTTGTGGCGATCACCGGATCGAGCCGAGACCGCAATCCTGTCGCTGTAATCGATCTCCAAACAGTATCGAACAGGTGTTCTGTTTCTCAACATGAAACGGCTAGTACTCGGCCTTTTTAAGGACACCCTTAGCTTGGTCCGAGACTCAGATTCGTCAACCAGCACGGCGCCGTCGTTCGGCGGTTCACGTCCGTCGAGCCCGACGTCGTGTGGAGTTCTGGCGAACTCGTCACGTACCGAGTTGTTCGCTGGGGCCACAACTCATTGCTGGACTGCATCGGGTTCGATAGCTGTCCGCTTAGCCCGACGTGGGTCATTGCCGAGTAGGCCTTCCATCTCCAGGCTGCGCTGCTCGTGGACGACGAACGCAACCAGCGTGAGTAGCGGGGGGATTGCCGGTATGTCATCATCGCTGGCAGCGAATCTCCGATGGTCGGGGCAGAGCGATTGGGGGCGATCATGGCTGGACCATTGGATGGGGTGAAGGTTGTCGATTTCAGCCAGGTTGTGTCAGGGCCGTTCTGCGCAATGTTGCTGGCTGACCAGGGCGCCGACGTCATCAAGGTTGAACCGCTGGCAGGTCCGGGTGACTTGATACGCGGCATCGTGTCGTACAGCAAGGGCGGCTTTCCGGCGCTGTATATCAACAACAATCGAGGCAAGCGATGCCTGGGCGTTGATCTCACGAGTGATGAAGGGCGTCAGATCGCACTTGACCTGTGCAAGGACGCCGACATTGTGTTGCAGAATTTCCGGCCCGGGGCGATGACCCGGCTAGGGCTTCATTACGACGCCGTCGTCTCGGTGAACCCTGACGTGATCTATTGCTCGATCAGCGGCTTCGGCGAGACAGGCCCGTATGCAGATCGCCCGTCGCTCGACCCGGTCATCCAGGGCCTCACCGGGATTATTTCCCGGCAAATCAACCCGGACATCCCGTTCCCAGATCTGGTGCGAAACCTGATTGCCGACAAGAGCACATCGTTGACCGCAGCCCAGGCGATCTCGGCCGCTCTGTTTGCCCGTGAACGTGGCGCCGGCGGTCAACACATCCAGATTCCGATGCTTGATGCCGCCATGTATTTCTTTTGGAACGACGGGATGATGGATCAGACCGTGATCGACGACGATGCGTCGGACGGGTTCCGGGTAGCGACTGCGTACCGGCTCACCGACTGCAGCGATGGAAAGATCGTGTATTTCGTGGCGAATGACGCTCAACGTATGTCGCTCTTCGATGCGCTCGGCCGCCCCGAGTGGGGAGCGGATGCTCGGTTTGTCTCGATGGCCTCATTGAGCGAAGGTGACAACTACGCGGCAATGGGAGCACTCGTTGCGAATCGGTTTCTGGAACTGACAGTGGACGAGGCGCTCGAAGCACTGATCGAGCAGCAGGTCCCGTCCGGACCAATCCTGTCGGCCGAAGAGGCGATCGTCGATCCACAAGCGGTGCATAACGGCACGATCCAGACATTCCAGCACCCAGCCGCGGGAACCATTCAGGCGGCCAAACCCGCCGCACACTTCAGCAAGACCGAGGTCGAGATGGCCAAATGGTTCACCGCCCGTGGCGAGAACAATGCCGAGATCCTGAAGTCGATCGGCCGGACCGACGAAGAGATCGCAGCGCTCGAATCGCAAGGGTTCATCGGCACGTAATCTGTTGCCAGCGTGTTTGACAGGGTCAGTGCCGCTGGCGATCTATAACGTGGCGCCATGGTGCAGATCGATGGTCAACGGCTACTCAACAGCTTGCGGAAGCTCCGTACGTTTGGAGCGTTAGACAACGGCGTCGTGCGTCCCACGTATTCGCCCATCGACTGGGAGTCACGGGAGTGGCTTGTCGAGCAGATGGAAGCGGCTGGCCTCGACGCCGTCATCGATGGCGTGGGCAGTGTGCACGGGCGATCCCGCAACCCAGGACCGGCGCTGATCATTGGTTCACACACGGACACCCAACCCGAGGGCGGCTGGCTCGATGGAGCCATGGGTGTCATGTACGGCATCGAAGTTGCCCGTGCGCTACACGACGATCCGGCCACGCAGCACCTGGCGGTCGACGTTGCCTCGTGGGCCGACGAAGAAGGCACCTATGGCAGCTTCATCGGAAGCCGCTCATTCTTCGGTGAGTTCTCCGACGCAGATCTGGCACTCCAGAATGCCGACGGCGAAACAATCGCGGCAGCGCTTGAACGACTGGGCCTCACGTCGACACCTCGGGCTTTGCATGAACCCGAACGCCATGTCGGTTACCTCGAAGCCCACATCGAACAAGGTCCGCACCTCGAAGACACGGGCAAACTCTTGGGGGTTGTGACATCGATCGTTGGCCTGCGGGCGATGCAGATCACCTTTACCGGTGAACAGAATCATGCCGGCACGACACCGATGGCACGTCGCAAGGACGCAGCCGCGGCGATGTTCAAGTTCGGCGTCCGCATCGACGAACGCCTGCGGGCACTCGCCGGGCCGACAACCGTGTGGACGATCGGCAACCTGGGCGTGCATCCCGGCGGCGAGTCCATCATTCCCGGCTCCGCATGGTGCGGGCTGCAATATCGCGACACCGACGAAACGGTCCTCGACGGGTTCGAAGTGGCGATTCGAGATCTGGCAGTCGAAATGAGCGCAGAGGGACCGGTTGAGGTCTACGCGGAACTGCGCCGTGCTGCAGTCCACCCTGCACACATGGACCCCAGCCTGCGTTCCCACCTCGAAGCGGCGTGTGAAGCTACGGCTCCCGATGCTTGGGTCTCGATGCCAAGCGCTGCCGCGCACGATGCACAGATTACGGCTCGCCACATACCCAGTGCCATGTTGTTTATTCCCAGCATCAACGGCATCAGCCACGACTTCGCCGAAGACTCAACAGACGCCGACATTGTCCTCGGCTGCCAAGCCCTAGCTACTGCGACCGCCTCAATCCTCATGGCGTAGCCCACCGGGTGAAGAGTCGAAGTGTGCGGTCGCCAGGGGAGTGCGCGCTCAGGTAGGAGCGAGGGACGAGCGGGTAGGGGGCGACGGAGGAGCCGCACCGGCTGAAGGGAAACCATGTCCAGCGAACGCCGGCCAGCTGTGCGGATTAAAAGAGCAGGATGCCGAGGCGGATCGAGTAGCCGGCCATGACTGTCCAGAACAGGATGGCGAAGGTCTGTTCGCCCAGACGTTCGTTGAGCCTGGATCCACTCCAGGTGCCAAGTGTCATCAGCGGAATTGCAGCCAGACAGGTGAGCCACGCGTTGCGTCCGAGTAGATCGGCTTCGGCAAAGATTGCAGTCTTGGCCGCGTCGCCAGCGAACGACGCGAGTGATGCCGCCCCAACGAAGTGGCGGCGATCCAGATCCAGGTTGCGAATCGCGACACCCTTGAGCGGGCCAGAGGTGCCTGAGAAACCACTCGACGCACCCGCCACGAACGCCAGGAACGGCCCAAACTTGCTTCTGACTGCCTTGATCTCGCGCTTTTCGGTGATGATCGTGGTGGCGAACATGGCCAACACCGCAATAGTCACCGCCCACACGGGAGCGTTCACGAGCAGCGTGGAACCAATCGCGGCGCCGATCACAATCAAAGCTGCGATACCCGCCGCCTTTCGAAACGGCAGCGTCTCTCGATAGGCAATGATCTTCATGATGTTGTTGCTGGCGAGTAACAACGCAGCCAGAGCCACGCCTTCCTTGGTGCCAAGGAAGAGTGCAAGCGTGGGCACCATGAGTAACGAACCACCAAGGCCCGCTGATGCCGAAATTGTGAATGACACATAGACGGCGATCAACACGCCGACCGTTGCCAAGATGTCCAAGGGCCCTCCCGACGCGTTATGGCTTTGGACTGTGTCCAGAACGGGGCCTAGAACAGTGCCGGTAGGCCCCGTCCAAAGACGTTTGCGTCGCGGGTAATTGGGTCAGCCGCCGATGATCTCGACGCCGAGTTCGGACAACTGGTTGTTGATCTTGGCGAGGTCACCATCTACGAGCGCTTGCATGGCTGCGAGCTGTGTATCGGCCTGCCCCGACAGTTTCTCGAACACGTCGTAGGACTGCTGGGTTGGTTTGGCGTCAGCACTGCGGATGACCGGCGGAAGACCGTTGATCTT
>ENA-OWPI01002272-OWPI01002272.1-marine-metagenome-genome-assembly--contig:-NODE-2272-length-18316-cov-4.703657_pt1 | contig 18316 bp, 21 predicted proteins | sample MGYA00238138_ERZ651775 | MGnify/ENA primary metagenome ERZ651775 (study PRJEB26906, sample SAMN06265043) | marine metagenome | isolation source: Helgoland LTER site | place: Germany:Helgoland, sampling...
ACCAGTTGGTCTCTGCGGCCATTGACCAGCCACCGGCCGTTCCAGCCATGCACCCCGATCGAAATGACCTTGCGGTCGAGTGCTTCCACAGTGGTGATTGATGCCAACGGAATTGAGGCGTTGAAGCTCCATCCCATGCGTACATCAAGCGTGGTGTCGCCAATATCGAGGTAGGCCGTGGACTGGGGCATACCGGTGGTGATCAGCAGCGGAGTAATTCGGCCATAGGCGATGCCGAAGCGCATGAGGCGAGCCTATGTGTCGCCGTCTATGATTGGCTTCGCTGCGGGTGTAGTTCAATGGTAGAACATCAGCTTCCCAAGCTGAGAACGGGGTTTCGATTACCCTCACCCGCTCTGTTCCGCCGGTCGTGAGGCTGGCGATCTCAGCCGGCGAAGCTGAGCACGGAGCCTCGCCCGCCGTCTTGAAGCGTCATCAGCTAGGTGGACATCGCAATTCTCTGTCGAAACTGGGGGGAGAAGTCGGGGTGCACATCTTCCGGCCCGATCAAGTGTGGCCCAAATGCGGCCCATGCCGGGGCGCACCAGCAGGTCTAAGCATTACAAAGATTCTCAGGTGGCGCCTTGACGCGCGGTGTTAAGTAGCTCTGTCAGCCCGACAAGAGCCGCAGTGTCGGTGAGATAGGTGTTGTCGAGACGATCGCTGTTGATCGTCAATATCGCGATGATGTCTCGCATTTGTCGGTCCGACGACTCGCCGCCCTGGCGATACCAGTCGAGCTTGCGAAGAACCTGGTCTTCTGGCGAGGTGATCCACAGCTCGGCCAGCGGTTGAGTCGGAACTTCAATCAGAACACGCCGGTTGATCTGGTTGACATCAAGCAAGCCATCTCCGAGAACGAATAGATCGATCTTCAGAGCGGCTTCATTGTGGATGATGTTGAACGAGTCCTTTTCTCGGACTGCTCGTGCTGCATCACTTTCGGGCACGTAGAAGGTTGGGCGGACTCGGTCTACGAGGATGTCCAAATCTTTAGCCGTGAGCCGGACTGCTATGTCGATGTCCACCGTGCTCCGTGGTTCGCCAATGAGGGAACTCGCAACCGACCCTCCAACGACGTAACGGACGCCAATCTCTTCGAACAGCTCTGCCATCCCCACGGCCAGCTCGAGATGAGATGGCGCCATCAACCGAGTCGAGACCCGTAGACCTCGTCGGCCAACGATTTGCCATAGCGTCGGGCAGCAAGGTGCCAGCGAAGATCATCTTCATTGACATCGCCGTGGTAGTGGCGAATGCCGGCGACCGCCATTGCGGTACACAGGTCGTTCAGTTCTTGGGCTGCGTGCGCTCGTTCGCCGACCGTCATCGATGCGAATCGTTCAAGCACGACGGCCCATGCGCTGGGACTCGTGTCGGCTGGAATCGAACCGATGGACATGTCTTCAGAGTAACCGACGATGGGACATTGGCCGCTCCATCGGGCAGTTGCGGGCGTGCTGGTCCAGGGGCTGCCTAGATTCCTGCCGAACTGCCTGATGTTCGATTCGGCAGTGAGAACCACAGAGCGATCGCGACAAGCGGTACGAAGATGGTGTGGCGCTGGGTCCCTGGCGCAACCGTCTGACGCGCCTCCACGCGCCGAATGGCTGAACGCTGAGACCAAGTTTGGTTAGGGGTGCTGCGATTGCCGTTTGCGCCTGAACGCCTCGAATCGCCCAACGAACTCGTCGGTCTGTTCGTCAGACCATTCGACGCCAGGCCAACCGGCCAGCGTGCGGCAGCGGTCGCCGTGCGCACGCCACTCAGCCGTGAGCTGCCCGGTGAAGCCGAGTCGTTGTAATCCCGCCATTCGAACGTGGATCGGCATTGCAACCGCCTCGGCCAGGCTCGGTTCGGCGCCCGCCAACCATCCGGTCTCGGTCGTCCAACGACCCATCTCGGCCAGTGCGTCGGCGAGCGCCTCGCTCGCCTGGCTGATGACATCAGGGTCGGTCCCGTAGTAGACACCGATCATCGGCCGGAACGCATGGCGGTTGATCCAGGCCATTCGGTCGCGCACCAGACGGCGGTCAGCATCATCAGAGGGCAGGAGTGCGGGAGCAACCACTCGGTTCTCGAGCCACTCGAGGACCGGAATCGAGTCGGCCAGGTAGTCGCCGCCGACCCGGACCAGTGGGATCTCGAGCTTCGGGCTGTGTTCCACGAACTCATCGGGCAGCACGAAGTCGGGTCCACGCACTGCCGACGGTGGAAGGTCGATCAGTTCGTGGTCGATACCGCGTTGGTGCAGCGCGAACTCGACGCGCGTCGCGAACGGGCAGATCCAATGCCCGTAGAGCGCGACGTCAGAGGCAGCCTGGCCCAGGCTCGTACTCAAGAGAGTGGGCCCCAGACTTCTAGGTGGCCGGCGCGCTCGACGCGGCGAAGGGTTCGCAAGTCGAGGAGCGCTTCCAGACCGGTGTCAGCGAAGACCGAGCGAACGCGTGCCGCGTCATCGGGCGAGGCAGCGGCGAGGTCGTCGTGGAGGCGTTGCATCAGCCAGAACCGGTAGGGCATGACGCTGGTCGTCAGTTCAATGCCGCGCCAAGGGAAGGTTGCTGCGCCTCCGCCAACGAGACCTCGCCCGCCGGTCAGACCGCGTATTGCGGGGTCGTCCAGGCCGTTGGTGCCTTCCTCGATCTCGGGATGTTCTGCGAGCCACTCGTTCGCGGTAGCAACGTGGGCGGAGATCTCGCCGAGGTACTCCTCGGACACGTAGCGCATCATGGCAAGCAGCGTCGCTGGTAGATCGTCAGCTGCGATCAGGCCATCGTTGTCGGTGCCGTACTCGTGTCGGTATGGCTCGACGGAACTCATGCGCTCGACCCAGCGACCGACACGCGGCGCACGCTGCTTGATGACCATCGTCGGCGCCGGGTCACGGAAGAGATGCGCCCACATGGCAGCGATGAGCCCGTAGTCGCCGATGGTCGGACGATTGCCGAGCAGATACGGGTGGTCGACAAGGTGGGCCTCGAACAGGTCGAGCCACTCATGGAAGGCCGTCTCGATCAACGGTTGCGATTCTGGGGTGACGCCGAAAACCACCGCCGCCTTACGCATCCTTCCGCTGCTGTGCAGGAACACTTTCTCGGCCTCTTCGGGGGACAGGGTCTGCGAAAAGCTGAGTGCGAACTCGGAGGTGATGAACGCCAGATTCTGCTCGTCGAAGTTCCACCGATAGTGCATTGCCGGGCGCAGCAGACCCTCGCCGCCGAACAACTCGAATAGGTGGGCAACGGCCAGCAGCAGTGGCGAATCTGGATACGACGACGTCCGGCGCAGCGGTTGACCGGGGCCGCGTTCGAAGTGGTCGATGATGTCGGCGCCATCTTGGATGATCGTGCCATCGGGCGTCTCCATGCATGGCACGATCCAGCGGCCGACGGTCGGCACGATCTCGTTGAGGTAACGATCGCTACCCGGCGACCTCTCGACGAACGGGATGCCCTGGGTGCGAAGATACGACCGGGCCTTGCCCGTGTATAACGACGCAGGCATTCCGTACAGGGTGTAGTGAGCGTTCATCGGCAGGCGCTTTCTAGTTGAGAGATGGGGAGGGGACCATGGAAGCCCGACCCGTCGTCGAGGATGACGACCTTGGCCGGGTTGGGGATGACGGCAACGAGATCGCTGGTCAGCTCTGCGGTGCGAAGGTGCCATTGGTCCGGCAGGTCGAGTTCGCTTCGATCAGCATCGCTTCGGTTTGGGGTGTCGTTCGGTGCGCTCCAGGCGGGCGGTGCGAATGTGCCGTCGCCGAAGTCGAGCACGTCGATCGACTGACCCGACGCATGGAGCATCGTGTGGTGCTTGTCGATCGACAGCACCGTGGCCCTTGCCATGCGTTCGTTGGCTAGCGGGCGGGCAACGAACGAGAACCGCAGCCCGTCGACCTCCATCGTGTCGAGGGGGCCGTCCACATCGGCGAGCGGTGATCGGCTGAAGTACGCCGCATCGGCGACGAGCCCACCAAGCAGGGCGAGCGAAGCGCCGTCGGGAAGCGATAGTGCCCGTGCACGTTCCTGACTCACAGGTTCGTGGCACAGCCAGACCTGGCCGCTTCGATCTATGAATTCCATGCGCAGGCCAGTGCCAACGGTCCAGTTGCCGACCCATGCAGGGTTACCAAGTCGCGGGTCGAAACGCGAGCTAACTTCAGGATCGTGACCGCTGCTCATGACGCCGGACCAAGCCACGCCATCAGCGCATCGGTATAGGCGTCACCAATGTCCTCCTGCAGGAAGTGGCCGCCACCTTCGAGGATGACGTGCGGCTGGTCTTGTGCACCGGGGATGCGAGCGACGATTGGTTTCCAACCATCGGGAGCGACCGCGTCTTGGTCGCTGAAGATGGTCAACACCGGCTGGGTCCACGTGTCGAACACATCCCAGGCCGCGTTGCAGGCCGGGTACATCGGATTGTCCGGCCGCGTCGGCAGCAGTTGGGTGAATGCCCGACTGCCAATCGTGAGTGATGGGTCCGGGTACGGCGCCTGGTAGCCGTGCACGACCTCGGCCTTGGGCTCCGTGACCATGGTTATGGGTAGCAGCGTCCACGGCTGCCACTCGGGTGTTGTCCTGGCGAACTCCTGAAAGTCGGCGAATGGCCCGGTCGCTTCGATCACATCAGGGAGCGGTTCGGCGAGATCACGCCATGGCAAACCGGTATTGGAGATCACTAACCGTTTGGCAAGGCCAGGGTTCTCGGCCGCGAGGCGCATGCCGATGATCCCGCCCCAGTCGTGCAGCACGAACGTTGTATCCGACAGCGAAAGCTCATCGACAAGCAGCGACCGCATCCACTCGACATGGCGCAGAACCGTGTAGTCGTTCATCTCGCTGGGCTTGTCGGACAGGCCCATGCCGACCAGGTCGGGTGCGATGACTCGGTAGCCCGCAGCCACCGCGGCGGCGATCTGGTGTCGCCATATATAGGACCACGATGGGTTGCCATGCAAGAACACAACAACCGGAGCGTTCGTGTCGGCTGTATCAACACTGCCTGAATCAACACTGCCTGAATCAACCATGTGGACGCGCAGCTCTTGGTCGTCGGCTCCATCGCCAGCCGCGATTGTGACGACGCGGCTGCCACTCGGATAGTCGGCGATGCCGCCAAGGATCTCCGCGGCATCGGCTTCGGATGTGCGCAGGATCTCCATCAGAACAGCACCTTGCTCGGGTCGGTCAGCGAACGTGCGATGTCGTCGAGCGCCGGATCGGCAATGACAACATAGTCAGTGTCGCTGTGGGTGGAACCGCTGGCGATGAGTTCGTCGGCGGCGTCTCGGGAAACAAGGTCGTATCGGGCCTCGGCGAAGGTGCGGTCATCGCCGAGGAAACGGTCCTCGATCATGAACCGGCCGATGCGGACGCTGTCGATCTCCGCCGCAATGTCGGGTGCGTCTGCATCACCGACAACCTGCAGCAACATCAACCGGTCGTCGCCGGCGCCGGACTCCTGGGGCGGGACCGGGTCACCCTCGACCGGGAAGGTTGCCATCACGATCGTGAAGTCCATGCCTGCCTCCTTGTGGTCTTCGTCCTTCTGGAAGTCGGCGTTTGACGACATCTCGATGATCGCCATGCGGTCGCGGTACTGAGCTATCGCGATGCGATCCCACACATGCTCATCGCCGACGAGTTGGTGCACCACGGGCGCCATCATCACGATGCGTGAACCGACCTTCCGGAGGTGCTCGTGTGGCGCGTATTCGTCATCGGCTTCCATACCGCTGATCGATGACTCGCGCCCATCGGCGTACTCAGCTCGTTTGCGATACTTCATCAAGTTGAGCGCCCACATCGGCCCGCCGGGGTCTTCACGCTGGAACCAGGAAGCAATGTACGAATCGTTGAGTTTTCCGTAGCGGGGCATAGCGCGACGGTACACTAGTGCGTATTGAACTGGCAATTGATTCTATCGAACGCTACAGTCGACGTATGCAGCTCGAAGTCAACCGCGACGACTTTCACGAGACTCGCACCGTCGAGACACAGGGTGAAGTGGACACCGCACGGCTGGAGCCGGGCCAGATTCGACTCTCAATCGAGCGATTCGCACTCACCACCAACAACATCACCTACGCCGTTGCCGGTGACATGCTCGACTACTGGGGCTTCTTCCCTGTCGAGCCCGGGGCAGACGACACGCGCTGGGGTCGGATTCCGGCGATGGGTCTGGGCTCGGTCGTGGAGTCTGGTCACCCCGACATCGCCGTTGGCGGCCGGTACTTCGGGTTCTACCCGATGGCTTCAGAGTTTGTCATCAACGCCGGGCCGCACGGCAGTGCTTTCCGCGATCTTGGCCCTCACCGCGCCAACCACGCAGCGACCTACACCGACTTCCGCGATGTCACCACCGATGCAATGTTCCGGTCAGACCAAGCTGACGAGTACCTGCTGTTGTGGGGTGTGTTCATGACCTCGTTCCTTGTCGACGACTACCTCGCCGACAACGATTTCCACGGCGCGACCCAGACCATCATCACCAGCGCATCGTCAAAGACATCGATCTGCCTCGCGCACTGTTTGGCCGAACGTCACGGCCACCGCAGCGTCGGCCTGACGTCGGATCGCAACCGCAGTTTCGTCGAGGGCCTCGGCCTCTACGACGACGTGATCACCTATGACGAGGTCGACCAACTCGACCCATCGATTGCGTCGACCATGGTCGACATGGCCGGGAACGGCTCGCTGCGCGCTGCGATCCACACGCACTTCGGCGACCAACTGAAGATCTCACTGACCGTCGGCGCAACCCATTGGCAAGATGGTGGCAACGGCGGCCCGCTTCCAGGACCGACGCCCGAGTTTTTCTTTGCTCCGGGACAGTCAGCGAAGCGCTCGGCCGAGTGGGGCGCCGACGAACTCGACCGTCGCATCGCCCGATCTTTCCACCAGCTCCTCGACACCACCGATGAGTGGCTCACGGTTGAACGTCGAAGCGGGGCCGAGGGCGTGACTTCGGTTTATCGGTCACTTTTGGAAGGTAGGGCGGAGCCCGCAATCGGCTACGTCGTTTCGATGAACCGGCGCTGATGCGCGGCCCGGAAGTGGCCCACGGATCTCGAGGTCGTTGCAATTGCAACGATCTCTGCCCTTCCAACCCTGCTTCCCAAGCTGAATACGGGGTTTCGATTACCCTCACCCGCTCTCCTGAAAACCGGCCGATCTGGCCGGTTTTTCCCTGAAATGATGCCGATCGCCGCCTTTGCGTGTCTGCGGTTGATTGCGAACGTTGGTACGACTTTCTGCGCCAGGCATGGGGATGTAACGATTGACCGCCGGGCTGCTCAGTGCGACCGCCCTTTTGGCCAGTTTTCGGTATCTGTTCAATTTGAGAATGATTATTGTTTTTGGTACCCTCGGTCAATGGCGAAAGGTTCAACGCAGACCGACATTTGCATTATCGGCGCTGGTCCCCACGGGCTTGCTGCTGCGGTGCATCTTCGGCAGGCAGACCCCAACCTGACCATCACGACCATCGACCGACGTCCATCGTGGCTGACGACATGGTCCGAGCAGTTCGCTCGAGCGGAAATCAAGACGCTGAGATCACCAGCGGTCCACCACCCCGCACCAGACCCCTACGCACTCCCCGACTTCATCCGTTCCCAGGGCCTCGCTCAATCAGGTTTGCCGTACAACCTGCCGACAACCTGTGCCTTCGAGCAGTTCTGCCGCTTCCTCATCGACCACTACGAACTTGAACCACCGTTGGCCACACCACCATGGCAGATCACAAGCCGTGGCCGTGAACTCCGCATCGAGTGCAGCGATCACATCATCTCGGCCCGCAACGTGATCGTCGCAACCAACCCGCATCGACGAAATATACCCGCTTGGATTGAATCTCTACTAGGCCAGAGAGCTGGCTTGATCGCAAGCGGCTATGACGTCGATCTGCGAGCCTTGCCCGGTCTCGATGGAGACCGCGTCGTCGTTGTCGGCGGTGGCTTGACGGCCGCACACCTTGCTCTGGGCGCAGCCTCGCGCGGCGCGACTGTCCAGCTCATCAGTCGCGAGAATCTACGGGTGCGCGACTTCGACACGGCACCCGGTTGGCTCGGACCGAAGTACCTTAACTTCTTCCACGCGGAACTCGACCCGGCCCGGCGGCTCGCGATAGCGAGCAAGGCGCTGGCGGGGGGCAGCATGCCGAATTGGGTTCATCAGAGGCTGATGGACATTAGCGGAGCGGGCCAGATTGACTTGCGGGAATCCACCGTGGTCCGCCGAGCGACTCTTTCTCCCGACAAGACGGGTCTCCTGGAGTTGAGTGACGGTTTGACCGTGCCGGCTGACCGCGTGTGGCTAGCAACCGGCACTCGAACCGACGCGAACGCTATTCGATCGCTGCGCCCGCTTCTCGATGATGTTGACTCCATCGGGGGCCTACCCATCGTCGATACCAACTTGCGCCTGGGTCCCCATCGCGCCTTTGTCATGGGCCGGCTTACCACTCTAAGTCTCGGTCCAGCGTCCGGAAATCTCTGGGGCGCGCAACGGGCCGCACAACGCATCACCCAGTGCATAACCGGTGTCGACCTTGAGTGCACCGGCATAGAGACCACCGCGACCCCAGCGCCCCGCCCTTAAGCCTTCATATCCACGACCCAACTACCACAACAAGGAGCATCCTGATGGATTTGTCCGAGTACCTCGATTCGACCTCACTACTGAGCTGCACCGGTTCCGTTACGCACCGCTTAACTTTGCTCCCAAATGGCAATGTCGAAATAAAGATCGGTGCCGTCACCGCGCTGGTGGACCCAACGACACGGACCGTCATCCGCCCACGCGGCTTCACTATCCCTGATCAGGTCTTGGATCACGCAGCTGCACTCGCTCGGACCAGTCAACGCTGACACAGCGGGACGCTTGTTCGCCCGTTCAGCCATCGCCATTCGGAAGATGATGATTGAGCTTGCGCGCCTTCACTGCGAGATACCGGTCGTTGTGGGGATTCGGTTCAACCATCAGAGGAACCCGCTCCTTAACGACCACCCCATAGGCAGAAAGTTCATCGACCTCTCGAGGGTTGTTCGTGAGCAGCCTCACGCCGTCAACACCAAGGTCGTCTAGGATCTGTGCAGCGTCGTCGTAGCGACGTTCATCAGGCTGGAAACCAAGCGCAATATTTGCTTGGACCGTGTCGAGTCCGCCGTCCTGCAACACGTACGCACGAATCTTGTTCGTAAGGCCGATGCCCCGTCCTTCTTGGTCGAGGTAGACGATCGTGCCCACACCTTCGCGACTAATCATGTCGAGCGCCGCGTGCAACTGGGCGCCACAGTCACAACGCAGCGAGCCGAAGATGTCTCCTGTCACGCATGATGAGTGCACACGGACCAACGTTGGGCCGGCGGCTGAGCTCGGATCTCCTCTAACAATCGCGGCATGTTGGGCCCCTCCGGTCCCGTCATAGGCGTAAGCGACAAAGCCACCAAACACGGTCGGCAAGAGTGCGGGGCCACCTCGAACGATGTCCACGTCAGCGCTTTACGTAGGGCGACGTGTGAGGCGAGAGGAGTTCGGCGACCTCGGGATCATCGAGTGCTTCGGCGGGTGGCGCACAACACAGGCAACGACCCGCGAGTGCCACCATTAGATCACACTGCACAGCATCATCAAGGCTGTGTGTCGAGATCATGACCGTCGTTCCCGACGCTGCAACAGAACGCACGACCTCGGCGACTCGACTTTGGGTGTTGACATCGACCCCGGCAGTCGGTTCGTCGAGCAGCAGTATGGGAGATTGCTGCGCGATGCCCTGCGCCAAGAAGGCGCGCTGGCGCTGCCCACCCGACAAGGCGTGAATGGGTGTGCGCCGATGAGCCGCAAGATCGACCACGTCGATGGCCTCGCGGATCAGCCGCCGGTCGTCTCGGGTCATCGGTCGCAACAGACCACGGGAACGATAACGCCCTTGACGCACGACGTCTTCAACCGTCAAGGGCAGATGCGTGTCAATGCCACCCGTTTGCAGCACTTCGGCGACTTCGCCGCCGACGCTCACGCTTCCGGTCGAGTGTCGCAGTCGCCCACTTATCACGCCAAACAACGTCGACTTGCCGGACCCATTTGGACCCATCACCGCAGCGATACTTCCCATAGGTACCGCGATGGATACCCCGTCGAGAGCGAGTCGATCACCGCGATGGGCATCGACGGAATCGAGCACTACGACCCCTGGCTGGGAGCTTTGCATCCGATCAGAATACCAGTAGTGAGACTGAGTCTCACAATCAGTCAGATGGACCCATCACAGGACCTGAGTAAACCGGGCGTTCGACTGCGCCGAGGCCAGCTACGCGGTTTGACAGTCGACACACACCCCGAGCAGATCCAGACTATGCCCCTCGACGGTAAAGCCAAGCTTCTTGGCCACGTCATCAAGCGCCTTGTCGAGCGCCGTTTCCGTCTTGGCCTCGAGCGAGAAGTCGAGGACGTCACCACACGATGAACAAATAAGGTGATGGTGGTGCTCGGTCAGGTGCTCGGCCAGCTCGTAGCGAGCAAAGTCATCTCGCGTAACGATCCGAGTGACCGCCCCTGCGTCTTCGAGGATGGTCAGGTTGCGGTAGACGCTTGACTGCGCCAACGAATCATCCTCCGCAAGGATCTGCATCATGGTCAGCGGGCCCCCGCCGGACTGCAGTACATGTACGACACGCCGCCGACTCGTCGTGTATCGCTGATCCTTGCCTCGTAGCAGCTCTGCTACCTCTGCATCTAGTTCAAGATCAACCACTCGTTGAGGGTAGTCGAAACTGGGAACGATTGAGAATGACCGGTCCTCCCGAACGAGCGAACAGTGCGGGGTCAGTGGGAGTGATGAGGATCGTCGAGAATGATGTCGTCGCCGACTTGAAGGAAATGGCCCCCGAAGGCTCGTCGGAGATGGGTCTCCGTCAGCACCTCGTCGGGCGTGCCAAAAGCGATTGCCACGGTGTCTAGTAGGAGCACGAGATCACAACGGCGGGCTTCGTCGAGACTGTGTGTGGTCACGACTACCGTCTTGCCATCGTCGACCTCCTCGTCGATCAGATCAAGAATGACTTGCCGGGAAGACATATCGAGCCCCGTCACCGGCTCATCGAGCAAGAGGACATCGGCCACCTGTGCGATGCCTTGAGCGACAAATGCTCGCTGACGCTGACCACCCGAGAGTTCATGGAGCTGACGGCGAGCGAGGTCGGTAATACCGAGGCGATGCATTGACCGCTCGACAGCATCCCGGTCGGCGCGGCCAAATCGTTGAAACATGCCGAGGCTCGCGTAACGACCAATACCCACGGTGTCCTCCACGGTGATCGGCAGGCTTTTGTCGACGTCGGTCGATTGCAATACCAAAGCAGCCGCCTGGCCGTAGACCTCGACCGATCCCGCCGTTGGTTCACGGGTTCCCGCGATCACGCTGAGCAGCGTTGACTTGCCTGACCCATTTGGGCCAATTACTGCCAACGACGAACGAGCAGGGACTCCTATCGAAAGGTCCCTGATTGCGACGGTTTGACCGAAGTCAACACGCAGATTCATCGTGGCAATAGCGGTCGACACTCGTACAAGCTACGAGAAACAAAAGCGAAAACGATTCCCGTTCTGGTTGCGGTCAGCACCTTTAGCGCTCTACGGTTTACGAAACGATAGTGATTCTCACTCTGGAGTATGAAATGAAGTCTTGGCAACGGGTTGCGCTTGCGCTAATCGCCGTGTTTTCCCTTCTCGCCGCATCGTGTGGTGGCAGCGGCGACGCCGCGGTGACCACCGAGGTGAGCCAAGCAGACGCCGCCACGAGCGCCCAGAGCGACGAGCGGCCCGTTGTCGCGGTCACCACGAATATCTTGGGTGATGTAGTGGAACAAATGGTCGGCGACTACGTCGACGTCGTCACGATCATGCCGGTCGGTGCGGACCCACACGACTTTCAGGCCTCAGCGCAGCAGATTGCGCAGCTTGGTGACGCTGCCGTGCTGATCATAAACGGAGCCGACTTCGAAGCAGGCTTGATCGATGTGATCGAGTCGGTTGAGGCCGACGGAACGCCGGTCTTCAAGGCAATTAGCGCAGTCAGCACGATCGAGTTCGGCGACGAAGACCATGGTGACGAAGACCATGACGACGACCATGACGACGACCATGACGACGAAGACCATGACGACGACCATGACGACGAAGACCATGACGACGAAGACCATGACGACGAAGACCATGACGACGAAGACCATGACGACGAAGACCATGGCGACCACGACCACGAGGGGGCCGATCCACACTTCTTCACCGATCCGGCACGGATGGCCGACGCTGCAGCAGCGATCCTCGGCTACCTCATCGCCAACCTTGATGGCGTCGACGTAGACGCTATGAACGCCAGCGCAAACGAGTACATAGCGCAGCTCGAATCACTCGACACCGAGGTCGCGGAGACGTTCGCTAACCTCACCGACGACCAACGAGTACTCGTGACAAACCATGAGGTCTTCGGCTACTTCGCTGACCGCTACGACTTTGAGGTCGTTGGCGCCGTGATCCCAAGTGGAAGCACCGCCGATGGCGCAAGCGCACAGGCACTCGCCGAACTCGCCGAACTCATCGTCGCAGAGGGCGTGCCGGTCATCTTCGCCGACTCCTCGTCATCCGATGAGCTCGTGCAGACGCTGGCGACCGAAGTAGGCAACATCGATGTGATCGAGCTCTATTCTGAGTCTCTGGGCGATGCGGATTCTGACGGCGCTACGTACATCGATATGGTGCGAAGCAACGCCGAGCAGATCGCAACCGCACTCGCCGGCTAGTCAAGATCAACAGGGACCCTTGTGGACTGGCTCATCGACGCCTTCGAACCAACATTTATGCAACGAGCGCTCATCGGTGGGCTCGTCGCGGTCGTCGCGACCTCGCTGGTCGGCACGTGGGTAGTGCTGCGTGGCCTGGCATTTCTCGGCGACGCCCTGGCGCACGGCGTTATTCCCGGCATCGCGCTGGCCGTACTTTGGGGATTCAGTCCAATCATTGGCGCCTTTGTTGCTGCACTCGTCATGAGCGGCTTCGTCAGCCTGGTCTCAAATCGAACCGATGTCCGAGAAGACACGGCAATAGGACTGCTCTTCGTTGGCATGCTCTCGCTCGGCATCGTCATCGTTTCCCGGGCCCGTTCCTTCTCGACCGAAGTGACGGCACTTCTTTTTGGCGACGTCCTCGGCGTCACCCGGAGCGACATCAATGCACAGCTGATCGCCACCATCGTGGTCGTGATCACGACGGTGGCGTTGTACCGACCATTCATGGCGCTGACCTTCAATCGCGACAAGGCCCACACCCTTGGCATGTACCCGTCGCTCGCTCACGCCGCGTTGTTGTCGTTGTTGGCGCTGAGCATCGTTGCGAGCTTCCAGGCGATTGGCACGCTTCTTGTGTTCGGGCTACTTGTCGGGCCACCAGCAACGGCTACTTTGCTCGTGCGACGCGTGCCGGCGATCATGCTGGTCTCGATCCTTCTCGGCAGTCTCGCGGTAGTAGGTGGCCTCCTCATCAGCTTCCACTACGGAACCGCTGGCGGAGCAACCATCGCCGGCCTCAGCGTCGCGGAGTTCTTTGTTGCGCTCGCCGGTCGCGAGATTCGCGATCTCGTGCGCCACACCAACCGGGCCACTGTCGCATAACGAGGCTCACGCCGGGGGAAGTAACCGAAAGGCCGCAACCTCTCAAAAACTAGCCAACTATCTCATAGGCGTTTGATTCGCCAACCGCACCTGGTTACGATCTAATACTGAGATCCAGTCTCATATACGCGCACCGGCTCAGTCGCAGCCAGGCTGCGGAGTCGCCTCTCCACGGTCAGTGAGTAGCCGCGTAGCAAGAAGGAACCACACCTATGTACGTTGCACTAGTGCGAAGCACCCACCGAGTAGTCCTGCTGATCACAGCCGTTGTCTACATTATGTTTGCGGCCGGATGTGGTGGAAGCAGCGACGAAATTGCGACGAGGGACTCTGATGCGATTGCGACCTCGGCCGACACCGCCGTCGAGGCCGACGAAGATCATGACGATCATGACGACGAAGATCATGAGGATCATGACGACGAAGATCATGAGGATCATGACGACGAAGATCATGAGGATCATGACGACGAGGGCGCCTCGGGCGGCCTCGATGCCCATGTCCATGGCTTGGCTGAGCTGTTCGTGGCCTGGAACGGGAGCGATGTCGTGGTCGACCTCGTCAGCCCGGCGAACAATATCTTTGGTTTCGAATACGAGGCGACAACCGACGAAGATCTGGCGATCGTTGCCGAGAGAACCGATGTGCTCACCGCCCGTGACCTGCTCGCCTTCAATGACCAAGCAGCGTGCTCCCTCGCGGCCGATGTCGACTCCGAGTTCGTGATCGAAGGAAGCCATGCGGAGGTCACGACGTCGTGGTTATTCGTGTGCGAGGAGCCAGGCGAACTCAGCCAGCTCGACTTAACAGCCTTGTTCACCGAGTTCCCTGGGCTCCAGGACATCGATGCGCAATTGGCATCTGAAGCCGGCCAGTCAGCCGCCGAACTGTCCCCATCGTCGGCCATCTTGCAGCTCAACTAGTGGTCGTCCACCTTCGCTTCAGCGCTCGGTCCAATACCGCTTCGCAGTCATGACTGACGCAGTCATCGAGCTGGATCAGGTGACATTCCGGTGGCCGGGGCATGCAGCCGACACCGTTGCCATCGATGAATTGCATCTGAAGTCGGGTGAACACCTCTTCGTCCGCGGGGCCAGCGGCAGCGGCAAGACGACCCTGTTGAACCTTCTTGCGGGAATTCATACCCCAACCACCGGCGAGGTCCGGCTGCTCGGTACCAATATCGGGGCGCTCTCACCCAGCAGGCGCGATCGGTTTCGGGCCGACCGTATTGGGGTCGTGTTTCAGCAGTTCAACCTGCTTCCTTACCTTTCGGTGATCGAGAACGTTCTGGTCTCATGTAGTTTCTCGAACCGCAAACGAGATCGGGCCACCAGCGCAGGGACAGTCGAGGAGACGGCGCGGCACCTTTTGCGGTCCTTGAGATTGAGCGACGATCTCCACAAGGCACCGGTCGCCAAACTCAGCGTTGGGCAACAGCAGCGGGTTGCTGTTGCCCGAGCGCTCATCGGCGGCCCAGAAATTATCATTGCCGACGAACCTACTTCTGCCCTCGACGCCGACAATCGCAATCGTTTCCTTGACCTGTTGTTTCAAGAAGTTGCCGCCCAGGGTTCCACGCTGATCTTCGTGAGTCATGATCCGCAGCTGGCCGAACGGTTCGATCGCGTCATCGAGCTGGCCGAGCACGATGGTCAGCGAGAACCAGCCACATGACGCTTCTGCGCATCGCGCTCAAGAGCGCCCGGTTTCGCAAGACCAGCCTGATCCTGACGATCGTGTCCATCGCAATCAGCGTGACCCTGCTGCTCGGCGTCGATGTCGTTCGCAAGGAAGCCAAGTCGAGCTTCGTCAACACCATCTCCCAGACCGACCTCATCGTCGGCGCTCGCAGTGGTCCGACAAACCTGCTGCTCTACAGCGTGTTCCACATCGGTAGCGCAACCAACAACGTCACCTGGGAGTCCTACGAGACCATCGCGGAGCGCGACGATGTTGCTTGGACGGTTCCGATCTCGCTCGGTGATTCCCACCGAGGGTTCCGAGTGATGGGCACGACCGAGGACTATTTCGAGTTCTATCGCCACGGCAACAAAGAGCGATTGAGCATAAAAAGTGGCACGGTGTTCGCCGAGGTGTACGACGCCGTGTTGGGGGCCGAGGTTGCTAGCAGCCTGGGATACAACGTCGGCGACGAACTCATCATCTCCCATGGGCTGGTGTCGGCCGACTTTGCCGCTCATGACGACAAGCCGTTCACCATTGTTGGCGTACTCGAACGCACGGGCACGCCCGTCGATCGAGCGGTACATGTCAGCCTGGCAGGTATCGAGGCGATTCACGTCGACTGGCAAAGCGGCAACCGTTCTGGGTTACAACTCGACGCCGAGCAGGCACTGCAATTCGACCTGACCCCAACCTCGATCACCGCGTTCATGGTTGGGCTCGAAAATCCGGCACTGACGTTTCGCACTCAGCGCGACATCAATGACTACAGCGGGGAGCCTCTTTCAGCGATCACGCCAGGTTCGACCTTGGCCGAATTCTGGCGCACGATCTCCACCATCGAACAGGTGCTCTTCGTCATGTCCGGCTTTGTGCTGATCGCTGGGCTGTTGGGCATGGTAACGACGATTCTGTCTACCTTGAACGAACGGCGACGTGAGATCGCAGTGTTGCGTGCGATCGGAGCTCGACCGACCACAATCGTGTTGCTGATTGCGCTTGAAACTCTGCTGATCGTGGTCGCCGGGTGCCTGGCTGGGGTGGCTTTGCTTTACGGTCTCTTGGCGATTGGAGGGCCATTCGTTGCAGATCGAGTTGGCGTTGATATTTTACTTCCATGGCTCGACTCAACCCAGGGCCTGATCCTTGGAGCAGTCATTGTCGGGGCTACTCTGGTGTCCTTGGTGCCCGGGTTCATCGCCTATCGCCGATCCATCCAAGACGGACTCGCAGTCCGGGTCTAGGACACGAATGCAACGTACTGCCCGCCACACAGGTTCACGAACTGCAGTCCTTGTTCTGCTTGCGTTGATGACTACCGCTTGCGGAGCTGTGGTCAGGGTGAGTGAACAACGAGAAGCTGCTGTTGCCACCGGAGCCACACCGGTTCCAGCACCGCTCGATGTGGCCGCGCCAAGCTCGGCAGCGCCGCTTGATGCAACCCCGCCAAGTTCGACAGCCGGCCACCAATACGGTGCATCACTCGACGAGTGGACCGAAACCGAACAACAACAAAAAGATTCTGCTGCAGCCGAGACAACCACTGCCAACACAGCCGGGCCGGAGCAATCAGAGTTTCCGGAGATCGAGTGGACCGAGTGGAACGATCTCATCCCCGCTGGGGCTTCAGGTGCGGAGATAATGGCCCGATTCGAGGAACGACTCGATGCCATCGAGCCCGGAAGCGAAGAGATAGACGCGCTGTACGCAGAAATGCAGGCCGAGTACGACCCAGAGGCCGTGGATCCAGCGCTCGCTGGCAAGAAGGTCCGACTGGCTGGATTCGTGGCGCCGCTCACCTATGACGACGATATCGTCACCGAGTTTCTGCTCGTGCCCACGTTCGGTGCCTGCATCCATGTTCCGCCTCCGCCACCCAACCAGACAGTTATGGTGACGGTAGACAGAGACAACGGCCTCACCGTCGACGAATCCTGGGGCGCTGTCTGGGTTGAAGGCACGATGGTGGTCGAGTCAGGAAGCAGCGATCTGGGCGCCACCAGCTACCGGATCACCGACGCAACGAGCGGCGCTTACACCGACTTCTGACAACGTTCGGGTCCAGAGCTATCGCTCCTGAGCGGTTCGAATAGCTGCCGCAGATCAGCAAACATGGGCGGGGTTCACCGCAGACCGTTCACGGCCCCAAGCCCAAGTCGGGGATCCCCCTGGGCTACGTAGGCGACGCCCACGGGTGCCAACGCTTCGGTGAGGAGGACGGTGCGTGGCGCCGGTGCTGAGCCACGATGTCGAACGCTTGTTAGTGCGCAGACTTGTTGCACACCGCAGCCGATGTTGCTTACGCCCGTCGCGAACAAGGCTTGCTGCTCAATTACCCGGAGGCGGCTGCGGTGCTGACATCGCGGGTGCTCGAGTCGGTGCAGGACGGGCGCCGGGTGACTAACCCGATGGAGGACGACCGTCACGTTCTGACTCGCGACCAAGTGATGGAGGGTGTTCACGAAATGTTGCCGGTATCCCGGCCGGCATAGCAACACGCTTCGAGCCGGGTATCGCTATGGATGTTGACCTCGTCCCGTTCGCACGCGCCAGAGAGATTCCCGGTTTGCGTGGTGCCGTCGGGGCTCGCTTGACACTCCCATGCGGCCAAAACCGGACGCTGACACGTGAGCTTCATTGATCGCAACCGCTACCAAGCGCTGTACGGGCCGACGGCTGGAGACCGGATCCGCTTGGCCGACACCGATCTTTGGATCGAGGTTACTGCGGACCACTTTGTCGGTGCCGATGAGACTGTCTTCGGCGGCGGAAAGGTCATTCGTGCGCCATCACTAGTTGGGGTCACCGCAGTTGTAGCTGACAGGCTGGAGAGATGAAACCAGCCGAGGTCCTTGATGCCCTGTTCGCACCGTTGCCCGAGGTGCTGCCAGACAGCGATGCCGATGTGGCGTCCTTCCTTGGCGAGCATGGACCGCAACCACAGGAGAGCGCCGATGG
>ENA-OWPI01002273-OWPI01002273.1-marine-metagenome-genome-assembly--contig:-NODE-2273-length-18308-cov-2.364434_pt1 | contig 18308 bp, 34 predicted proteins | sample MGYA00238138_ERZ651775 | MGnify/ENA primary metagenome ERZ651775 (study PRJEB26906, sample SAMN06265043) | marine metagenome | isolation source: Helgoland LTER site | place: Germany:Helgoland, sampling...
CATAGAAAGGCACATGTAGATTGCACCTCGGATATTTTCGCTTTGTTGCATAAATAAAAACCCCTGACTTCGAGTGGATTAAGTTGACGATAGAAGCTGGATGGAATCCAGCTGAGTGGGGAATCATCAAGTTAGATCCTCAAAGAGACTTCACGAAGAAACAAAGGAAACAAATCTTTGACAACGATAATCATAAATGTGTCAAATGTGGTGCAGAGGAAAGACTTGAGGCAGACCACATCGAACCGTGGGAAAAGGGTGGTAGAACTGATGTTTCCAACGGTCAAACACTATGTAAACCATGTAACGCTAGTAAGTCTAACAATTATGAGACAGAAACACTAGGTGGAAAAGATGACAATGAATTGGGTGATTTGTTCCGAAATGGAAAGATTACCCTCGAACAAATGAAAGCGGCTCTTAGTAAAGGTGCCGCTTAATTTATGGAGAAATTATGACAAAAGAACTAACACCAGAAGAACTAACCCATAATTGGGGAAACCTAAGACAAATCATAGATGCAACCTTTACAGAAGAAAGGTTGGAGAAGTTAAATGAAATGTATGATTACTTTGAAGAAAGAATGATGTTTGCACCAGCAAGTGGTAAAGAACACTTTCATAATGCTCACGCCGGTGGTTATGTAGAACATGTAATTCATGTGATGGAGTCGGCACTATGGATTAAAGAATTATGGAAGAAGAACGGAGCTACCATTAACTTTACAGATGAAGAGTTGATATTTGCTGCTATACATCACGACTTAGGTAAGGTCGGTGACTTAGCTGAAGATTACTATGTACCAAATGATTCAGATTGGCACAGAAAGAATCAAGGTTTGGTGTACAAGCATAATGGTAATCTACAATTCATGACAGTTACGGATAGGGCTTTATTCTTACTTCAACATTTTGGTGTCAAAATGACAGAGAATGAGTATATTGGGTTAAGATTGACAGATGGGTTGTATGAAGAGGCTAATAAGGGTTACTATATGAATTGGAGTAAAGACAATCAGTTGGCAACCAATATTGCTTATGTCTTACATCAAGCTGATATGATGGCTAGTAAGATTGAGTATGACGAATGGGCTAGAGGTGACCATGATATTAAAGCTCCAAAGGTAGAACTGAAAGAAAAGTCAGAACAATCAGCAACTGCCAATCAGGCATTCAAAGACCTATTCGGAGAGTAATTGTACTTAGATTATTTCGACAAGTTTAAGAACCAAGAACCATATCTTCACATCGATGAAAAAGAATGGACTTATATAAAGGATACATTCGAGAAAGATGATGTAAAAGAATCTCTGGCAAAAGTTGCTATGGACTATCCAATGCCGACAATGGAGATGACCGAAGATAATTGCCGTAAGGATTTCAATAAGTTAAAAGGAACTTGGGTTTATGATATTCTGAGAGAAGGTGAATGGTTTGGTAGAAGTGAAGATGGTTATGAATGGTCATTAGATTACGAAGGTAAACAATGGTATTTTGCTAGAAATAATATCGGTAACAAAGCTTCTAACTATTTTCAACAAGAAAACAGATGGTCAGTAGATGGTTCAGTATCACCAGGTCCCAAACGAACTTGGGGGAACGAAAAGTTTATGACATCATTGATGGGTTCAGCATATAGTTTAAAACTACCAAAGATAGATAGGTCAGCATTAAGAGTAATGATTGGACTTCGTAAGTATATCTGTAGTCAATTCAAACCTAATGTAGCAAAAGCACTTTACGACCTATTCAAAGCAAAGAACATAATGGACTTTTCAATGGGATGGGGAGATAGGTTAGCTGGTTTCTTTGCTAGTCAGAATACTGAGTTGTATGTTGGTGTCGATCCTCGTAAAGAGAACCATCCGATTTACAGAGAACAGGCTGATTACTACGAAGGACAACTTACGATGTTTGAAACGATGAAAAAGGTTGATTTCTATTGTGAGGCTGCTGAGGACTTTTACTATGATGGGTATGAAGATACCTTTGATATTATATTTACATCGCCACCTTATTTTAATGTGGAAAGGTATAGTCACGATGACAATCAGAGTTGGGTTAGATACAAGGACATTGATAATTGGAATAGTCAGTTTCTACACAAAGCTCTTGACAATATGTTACCGACTTTAAGAAGTGGTGGTAAGTTATGTATTAATATTTCAGATGTTTATTCACCATCTGCTGGTAAGAAAGCTTGGTCAAAGATTTGTGACCCGATGAATGACTTTATTCAAAGTTATGGTGGTATGGAATATAAAGGTTGTATCGGAATGGAAATGGCTAAACGACCTAATAGTGGTGGAGCTGGAACTGCTAAAGATACAAAGCAATATACGGAAGAATCACTACAACTTGCTAAAGAAACCAAAGATAAAAGGTTCTGTGAACCAATATGGATATGGGAGAAGAAATGAAAAAAATAGAAGAACATGCTGGTATTCAGATACCAATATATTATTATGAAGATGATGATGGTAATAAAGTATATGATTATGAAGAAATGGCAGAAGAATTTGAAAATGAGTTAAGTAAGATAGTGGGAGTAACTGTAATGTGTTCGATATCAGAAGACATCATTTATGAAGATTAACGAATTATTTAAAAAATTCTATGGTATGAAACCATATCTTTTCATTGACGAAAAGGAATGGCAACACATCATTACTACATATGATAAGGATGAAGTAGTAGATGAGTTGGCTAAATGTCTACATACTTATCGGTGTCCTATTCCTGAGATTACTGAACAAGAAGCTCTGAAGAGTTTGAAAAAACTAAAAGGAGTTCAATGGGGTGATGTATTAGAGTATAAAAGTTGGTTTCCACGAAATGAAAGAAGGTCAAAATATGAATTGACACATAGTTATTTTAAGAGAGATAACTCTGGTAACAATGCTTCTAATCCATTTCATATAGAAACAAGATGGAAGGTGGATTGGACAAGGACACCAAGTGGTTGGAGAACTTGGCAAACAGTAGATGGTATCAAAACAATAGTAAGGGCTTTTTGGAGTTTGGAAAAGGTTTTAACCAAAGTAGATTTACAGAGTATCAGAATGGCGACTACATTGAGAAAGTATGTGGCGTCACAATTTAAACCAAGTATTGCAAAGGCATTTTATGACTATTTTGGAAGTGTTAACGTACTCGACTTTAGTGCTGGTTGGGGTGATAGGTTGGCTGGGTTTTATTGCGGAGAGACTACAAAATCATACGTTGGAATTGACCCGAATACCCTCAATCATCCAAATTACAAAAAACAAATTGAGTTTTATGAAAAACATAGGACAATATTTGAAGAGGAAAAACAAGTAGATTTAATCTGTTCACCAGCAGAAGATGTTGATTTTACTAAATATAAAGAACACTTTGATACGGTGTTCACATCGCCACCTTACTTCAATGTTGAGAAGTATTCTGATGAAGATACACAAAGTTACATCAGATATAAAGATATTGATAGTTGGAATAAAAACTTTCTACATAAGACATTAGGTAATATCATACCTACTTTGAAGAAAGATGGCTTGTTAGCCATTAACATAGCTGATGTTTATGATGCTAAAAACAAAACATACTTCGACATCTGTAATCCAATGAATGACTTTCTCAAGTCTCAAGGATTACATTATTATGGTTGTATGGGAATGGAGATGACCAAGAGATTCAATAGTGGTGGAGCTGGAAATGCTAAAAGTGAATATTTTCAAGAGTATTTAAAGGATAAAACAAAACATACAAAAAATATAGCATTTGGTGAACCAATTTGGATATGGGAGAAGAAATAGATTATATTTATAGGTGTATGGAATTGACGCCCGAGAACACGAAATGGGTTACAGATTTACTAGTACTAATATCAATATTATTTTTAATTAAATCATTTTGGGATGAGACATGAACGCCGCTGATAGAAAAGAATTTGAGTTAATACACAATAAAATAGACAACATCAAGTCAGATATAGACGAGATGAAAACGGAGATGTCAAAAGCCCACGGAAAAACCGAGGAATCTCTGAAGTTTATGAAAGAAAACCTATTTGATCCACACATGGGTTTATGGGCTGAAACAAAGTTAAATTCTCAGTTTAGAAATAGCACTACTAAATGGAGAGGTATCATCGGAATAGGTTTTATAGGATTGGTTATTGAAAAAGTCTGGTCATTATTCACAGCATAAAATATTAAAACAACTTAACAAATGGATGGATTGGTTAGAAACACCAAACGAAGATTTTGGTGGGATGCCTGTTTGTCCCTTTCTAGCACCTGAAAGAAAAACCGATAAGTTGCTTATTGAACCCTATGATTATAGGGAAAAGTCCATATTTCAACAGATAATAGATTTTGATGGTAACGAGAAATATACTACTGCTTTATTTTTACATGTTATCGGTGGAGAAAAACTAAAAACAAGTGAATATCAAGAATGGGTAACCGATGAGCTAGAGTTCATGGGATTAGACCATCTTAAAGCCGTTTGTTTTAGCCCGTTTGAAAAGGTAAGAAGAAACGGAGTTAGAACACGAGAAAAAGCACCTTGTTTTATTACATCCATCACCACACACGAAGCATTAAACTCTGCTTGGAAGAAAATAAAAGACTCACATTATTGGAAAAAAAATAAAGAAACTGCTTGACTTTGTCATTTATTCTCCGTATCTTTATAGGTGATTGAGATGATATAAAACTTCTTTTTGATTGAAAGCTAATCCTCCTCCGAGGCCTTAAACCTCGGGATAGTGGAGGCGGTTAATCACCGACACGGATGTTTAGAGTGTTCGGTGATTATACTTTTCAATCAAATAAAAGGAGTTAATATGTTAAGACCAAGAAACCCAAAGTTAATAAGGAAACTACAGAAGTTATCAAATAGTGAGTTAAAGCATTTAATGGTAACTAATGGAAGAGATAAGGTAAGGGGTAGAAAGGGTAGCTTTTGGGCTGCTGGAGTGGAAAAACAAGGGTTTTAAAGTGTAGTCATCTCGGAAGGGGACTAACCATCTCCTTCCGAAGTTAATTAAAATAAATAAATAAACTGCTTGACTTTGTCATTTATTCTTCGTATCTTTATATATAACAAAAGGGGTTAAAATAATGAATTCAACACCACCAAAATCATTGTGGAAAGTATCTACTGTTTTCTTCAATGGAAAATCAGGTAAGATAGTTAAATGGACAAAGACCAAGTTCTTTGTTAAGTTCAAGACCAAATCAGCATGGGTAAATAAATCATTTATAGTTTGGGTATAAAATAATGTTTGCTTCACAAAGATATAAAAAGGAAATAAAAGATATCAGAAAGATATTATCTGATGGTGAGTTTACAAGAACTTTACTACCTGAATACCATACCTTTCTAGTTGATATTCACACGAAGATGTTAACTCAAGAATTATCTTCCTTAGAAGAATCACGGATTGATAAAGCTATAAAAAACTATGAAATACAATCCGAACCCGAGTTTAAGGAAAGGGTAGATAAGTTGTTGTCCAAGATAACCAAGTTGAAAGCTATGGTAATGTCTGTTCCAGCAGCCAATTCACCGAATGGATTTGCTAAAAAACAGGTGGATAATAAGATGAGCAAGTTAAATTTAATTACTGCTAAGATTCAAGAGCATGGTAGTATCACACCAGAAGATGCTAAGTATGCTAATGAGTTATTCAAAGAACTTGAAAGAAAGGGATTTTCTTATAAAATAAAGAAATGGAAAAATAATGCTTGACTTTATCAAATATTTGTAGTATATTTAAGTATAACAAAAGGAGTTAATATGATGTATTCAGAGTGTTGTGGAGCGATAGTCTATGATGACTATGACTTATGTAGTGAATGTCTTGAACATTGTGATGTTTGGGAAGATGATGATGACGAGGATGAGATGATGGAAAAGTTGCTTGAAATGAATCCAGAATTTAAACCTGAAAATAATTAAAATAGTGCTTGACTCGTATAGGTATTTAGTGTTATATTCATATATGAGAAATAAAGGGAAAACAATCAGATGAGTAAATATTCAGATTTTTGGTTTGACAATCGTAAGACAACATTGGTTGATGATGTTCTATCTACCGATGACACACCAGTAAAGAAAGGTAAAGACCTTATCGGTCTAGCCGGTCACAAGAGAGCAATCAGTAACTTTGTTCGTATCGTGAGTGGTCAAAATATTCCAGTTAAGTTCATGACTCGTGGAGATAGTTATACAGATGGTAAATCTGTTACTATTGGTTCTAACATCAACGAGAAAAACTTTGACCATGTTGTTGGTCTGGCTCTTCATGAAGGTAGTCATATTGCTTATAGTGACTTCAATGCTTTTAGAGATGCTCGTCAATTAACTAAGGTTAGAAACTTTGATATGACCTCCGAAAGAAGTGAGTTCTTTCGTGGAATGATTAATTACATTGAGGATAGAAGGGTTGATAGTCTAGTGTTCAAAAGTTCACCTGGCTACAAAGGTTACTACCATAGTTTGTATGAGAAGTATTTCAATGGTAAGAAAGTTGCTAAAGGTCTTGGTTCTACTATGTATCGTGAGTTGGACTTTGAATCTTATATGTTCAGAATCATTAACTTTACTAATGGTGGAACTGAGTTAAATGCTCTTCCAAGACTTGCTGACATTTATCGTTTGATTGATATGAAAAACATCCTAAGACTTAAATCTACTGATGACGCTATTGAGTTGGCTAAATCAGTTTCCGAAATAATATTTGGTCTTATTGATGAAAGTGAAGGTAAGGGTGAAGGTCAAAACCAGAATCAAAATGGTCAAGACGAGGAAAATACAGACTCTGAAGGTAGTCCTAGTGAAGACAATAACGATAGTAGTTCCGATGGAGAAGAATCTTCAGATGATGGTTCTCAAACAAGTGATTCTGCTCCTAGTGATTCTGATGAAGAATCAGAAGAATCAGAAGGTGAGGAACTTTCAGAAAGACAAGAGAAGCAAATCAAGAAAATGTTTGAAGACCAAAAAGAAATGTTGGATGGTAAAACTAAAAAAACTAAGTTGACTAAAAAAGACCAAAGTGTTGTAAGTGCTTTATCAAACTCAAATACTGAGATGGTTGATACTGGTAATACAGAAATTGGTAGTGTCAAAACTGTAGTTATTCCATCATTAACTGCTGAACTTATTGAAAGTAAAGCCTTTCCTTTCTTTCGTAGTCTTGATTCTAATTCTTATGAGTATACTGCTGCTTGGGGTGGTGGTAAACACATGGTTGATGCGATTGCTAATGGTTTCAGACTTGGTGCTATTCTAGGTAAGAAACTCAAGGTTCGTGGAGAAGAAAAAGACTTGATTTTTACTCGTCAAAACACTGGTAAGATTAACAAGAGATTAATCTCTGAATTAGGTTTTGGAAACGATAGTGTGTTTTCACAGATTCAGAAGGAAAGTTTCAACAAAGCTAACTTACATATCTCCATTGATGGAAGTGGTTCTATGAATGGTGAGAAGTTTCAGAAAGCTATTACATCCGCGGTTGCTATGTGTAAAGCTGCTGATATGGCTGGAAACATTCATGTGGTTGTAGATGTCCGATATACTTTCAATGAAAATCCTGTTGTTGTGGTTGTCTATAATAGTAAGAAAGATAAGTTAACTAAAATCAAATCTCTTTGGAAGACTCTTAGAGTTAGTGGAACTACACCAGAGTCTCTATGTTACGAAGCCATTATGAAGAAGTTCTTAGGTTGTGTCAATGGTGAAGATAACTACTTCATCAACTATTCAGATGGCTCACCTTGGTTTAGTGCTGGTTCCAGACACAATAGAGAAGTTTACTATGGTGGTGATAGGGCTATAAGACATGCCAGAAAGATGGTCAAGATGATGAAGAACAATGGAATGAAAATCATGAGTTACTTTATCTCCGGTGGATACATGAGTGATTCAGAAAGAGATACATTCACTAAGATGTATGGTAAGGATGCTAGTTTCATTGATCCTACTAACATGATGAATGTGGCTAAGTCAATGAACAAGAAATTCTTGGAGAAGTAGAATGAGTTTAAGAGCCTATTATAAGGGAACTGCCGAAGAAATAGAGAAGCTAATCAAAGAGCATGTAGATGAAATGAGAACTACTTACTCTTGGGATGGTGAACACAAAGCTGTTACTAAAAAGATACTAAAGATTTTCAGAAGGGATAGTTAGGTTTGATAGATAAAGAATCATTAGAAATTAAACTCAAGAAGCTCCTGGATTTATGTTCAAAAAATGAACCAACTGATAAAGAGATGAAGAAACATTTTTTATTTGATGTTCATCAGATTCAAGCGTATGGAATGTATAGAACCATACAAGATAAATTTGAATTTTTGACTTCCGAAGATTTAATAGATATAATGAGAAGTGCTAATATTCTATGGAAGATTCAGAATGGTAAGCTACCTAACAATACTCTTAAAGATTGGATGGATGTGATGAACGAAGAAATAGAGGTTGATATGAACGGTGGTAATACTGTTGGTGCTGTAAAGGAATATAGAAATACAATGCGTAAGTTTACAGGTATCGAACCTACTCTTCGTGAGTCAAAGGAGTATGTTGAGAAGTATATGGAGTCGTTAGGTGAGTAAAGAAAAATTTTTAAATGAGTGTCGTAGGGAAATTTTTTTTGAGGTTGGTATATATAGAATGGATAATATTTATAAACAAGGAGACATAACATGAAGATACCCGAACTAATAGACGAGTTAATTAAGCTATCTTGTGAAGAAATGCCACAAGAAGCAAAAGAAGCGCTCGATGATGCCATAGACCATATGGTTACAAGCTTAACCGATGTAGAGATGAATGAACTATTCCAAAAGGGATTCGATGAGTTGGATGTATTGCAAAAGGACAAAACGCTTAAAATCGGTGAAGACGGACCTCACCTACGGGATGAGATACGAGAACAAGAAGAGATATTTAAACAGGTCATAGATGGAAACATAGCTCTTGCGTAAGGAAGACATACCGGATAGGGTAAGCGTAAGCTACGAGGATTGGGTTAAGATACTTTTTTGCATCAAGCACCTTATGAACTCACATCCGGAGTTTAACAAGATGATGATGAATTTTTACGCTAAACTTTGGGAGATTTGTCCGGTTGACCAAAAGAGCCAAGAACATTTTGATTCGGCTGGATTCGTACCCGAAGACGACCATTATGACTTGGATGAGATGATATGGGATTTAGGGATGGTTCTTCCAAGTTGGGATGATAACAATAACAAGGAGAAGTAAGGTGAATAAAAGAAATCCGTGTAGGATAAGCAAGGTAGAATATAAAAGCGATGGAACTCACATCGTGGAACGAAGAGGTTACGCTCAAGAGCGTAGAACATTTGATGGAGAACAAATGGTGTTTGTTATGGAAGGTGGGGATACACAAATAGGCTATTGGTATCCGATGGATGAGGTCACCATGACCAAGGGTAAATGGACGAATGATACAGGTGTTGTGGTATCAAGAAAATCGTTTTGGAGAAGAGCAAAGTAAGATGCTTAATGCTAACGAGTTAGGGTTTTACCTATGGAAGCGTATCAACCAAGACCAAGAGAAATATCGTAAGACTCGTCCAAAAAACACAAGAGGTTTGTATTTTAATCAAGTGGATTTAAATGGTTACATAAGGGATTACTTTAACTATGGATTTGATTGGGATGATACAAGTAAGGAAGAGCTTTACAGCGATACCTATTGGGATGAAAGGGATGACGATGTCTAACCTTGACCGATTAAAAACAATAAAGCCAAAGATGAATGTTGAGAAGACCATTCGTCAAATCCTACAGATCATTAAAAAACCTCATAATGTCTACGGTCATGGAGTCGGTTCACTAGATGATATAGAAAAAATAAACGCCCGTTTGGATACCATCGAGTCAACCCTATTGGATATAAAAGACCATCTCGGTTTACTAAGTAATACGGATAAATTAAATATGCTAACTAATGATAAGGAAGTAAGGAAGGACCAGTTTACAGGTAAGTTACAGGAGGCTAATTGGTTTGTGTATATGTTGGAGTGTAATGACAAATCAATCTATACAGGCATATGTAAGAACGATGTAAGTAGACGTATGCGAGAACATGCTAGTGGTAAGGGAAGTAAGTATGTAAGAAGCAGACTTCCATTTCAGCTGGTATGGAGTAAGGGTGGTTTTACAGCAAGCGAGGCTCTCAAGGAAGAGTATAGGATAAAACAATTAAGTCCACAGGACAAGAGGGATATATGGAAGACAAAAAAATAACCAAGGAATATTACGACAAGCTAATCAATGACTATGTGGATGGAAAGACCACCATAAAGGGTGACCATCCCGAAGAGATACGAACAGCGATTGACTCTTTCTTTCACGCTGGTAAGATGTTGGTTGACCATCCTGAGGTGGGCACCATACCACCGGAGTATGTGGAAAAACTCCTTGCTAGCTTAGCTCCCCATCCAGAGTATCATGAGCTCCTAATTGAACTTATCCATATCCTACAGAGGGGGGAAGAAGGATGACATGTAATGAGGTACAATTTTTAATCGTTATCGTTATGGTCATGGTAGATTGGAAGGTGAACCCATGACATATTACATCCTAATGCCTGGTGATAATCCCCATGAGTTATGGGACAATAACGAGCTTGGACAGGTTAGCTTTAAAAAGTTTTATGTCGGTAAGGGGATGGAAGCCTTACAGAATATGATCCGTAAACATCCAATGGCATTAGAGGATGTCACCATCAAGAACGAAAGAGGCGACAAGTTTTCGGTACAGCAGTTCTTGGAGCTGATAGGAGAATACACCATATGTTAGAAAGGTTTTGGGGTAAACTCCTAGAAAGAAAATACGATGACCGCCTGATAGGATGGTGGGAAGTTATATTTTACATCATTTTTATCAGCATACTATGGAGTATGTTATAGATTTTTAGGTGGGTGATAACCGTAACTCTTATACATGATGTCCGCATCAGAGGTAGATAGCAATCGACCATCACCCATCTAAACTTTTTCTTTTATAATACGTTTTGGGTTGTCTGGTAGCCCGTAGAATAAAATACATAACTTTATCACATATAATACATCAGGTTAATCCTAACCTACCACCTCTACCCACTTTTCCCCACTTTATATAATATTATCTGTCTGTATATATGACAGAAAATACACTATATGGTATGACAAAAAATACATAGCACACGCACACTTCGTTTAAAAAATTTTAGCCGTAACTTTATAAGGTTTTTGCTTGTAACTTACGCTAAAATGTGTTATATTTAGGTATTCGCGTGAAGCTAGCCCACTTGGATTTGGTGCTCACTATTTAAATAAACCTAAAGATAATGCTTGTAACTTAACGCCCGTATGGTTAAATTTGGGTAGCGCTGTGGACGAGTTAAGCTAGGAAATAAAACCTAAAAAACTTTGAAATAATGCTTGACTTTCTCATTTATTCTCTGTATATTAAGGTGTTGAATGAGGGGATTAAACGATGGATTCAACGCTCTTTGAAAATTTGTTAACTTTGGGACTAGGATTAAGAGTCACTGCTAAGGCGATAATACCTCACTTGTGAGGCTCATATACAGCCTTTCTGGTGTCCCAAAAGAAACTTAAAGAAAGTGCTTGACTTTGTCATTTTTCCTTCGTATATTAAGGTGTTGATTGAGGTGGTAAAAGAATCAACTTGTTCATTAAAAATTTAAGTAAAGACTTCTGACCGAAAGGTGCTGAAAATTGGTGTGCCGAGGGTTCAAATCCCTAACCGAGTAAGGTCAGACTTGTTGAAAACCAATGATAGGGTTCTAATCAAACTCTTAGGTAAGTGGCGTCAGAGACTGAAACGGAGTGATTGCCTGATTAGGTCGCTAGTATGGCTGAGGGGTTCGAGTCCCCTCCAAAAGATTGAGAATGTTGGAACTCCTAAAAATACCAACAAAGAATTGACAACGGTGGTGGTTTTTGTGTTACTCTCATTTCACTCCTTATTTCCCACCACCGTAAAGAATTAAACAAAAGGAACTATATGAAATATAAGATAATAAAGATAGGCGGTAGGGAACTTAAAGTTCCGTATGCTAGTCAATCTGAACTAAAGGGTGAGATAGCCGAGTTCAAGGAATTCAAGAAGAATCCAGTAAGGTATATAAAGAAAACGCTGAATAGTGCTTGACATTGTCAGCTTTTTGTCGTAAGTTAAGGTGTTAAATAAAGGGAATAAACATGAAACATAAGAAGTTAAAAGTAGGAACTATTGTAGAAATCATCAAGTCCGGTAATCGCTTTAATGCGTGGGATAAGGATGGTAATAAATTAACCTCGTTTATCAGAACCGGTACGAGGAGAGGTGCGTATGCTGCTGGTATGGCACTTGAATGTAGGGAAGGCAAAGGTGGTCGTATTTATTGGTGGAAAGTACCGATGACCAAGTTCGGTAAGGTTGTAAAGAATGCTGAAATACCTACCAAACCAACAGAGATAGAGATACCTGATGGTCATGAAGAGGTTGTAGATTTTATTAAAGACTCGTATAGTCTCAAACCGAAAGGTTTGGTTATGAAAGAGCTCAAGTGGAAGTACCTTATTAGGTCTGCTGTTAGAGGTAAGAACATCATGATGACTGGTCAAGCCGGATGTGGTAAAACGATGGCTGCTAAATCCTTGGTTAATGCCTTGGATAGACCTGACTTCTATTTTAATCTTGGGGCTACTCAGGATCCGAGAGCTACCTTGATTGGTAATGTTCATTTCGACAAGGATAAGGGAACATTCTTTTCCCAATCCCTATTTGTTAAGGCTATACAAACCGAAAACGCTGTCATCTTGTTAGACGAACTGACACGGGCTCATCCAGATGCTTGGAATATCCTTATGCCGGTTCTTGACCAAGGACAGCGTTACCTTCGGTTGGATGAGGCTGATGGACAAGAAACCATTTCGGTTGCTGATGGTGTTACATTTATTGCTACTGCTAACATAGGTAATGAATACACAGCGACCCGTCAGTTAGATAAAGCTCTTATGGATAGATTCACAATCATCGAGATGGATATACTAACGGATGTAGAGGAACTCGGTTTACTAGAGTATATGTTTCCAACGGTTGACAAGAGTGAACTAAATAATATTGCTAACATTACCCATCTAACACGGGTTGAAGCTCAAACCGATAACCCTCGTATAACAAGCGGAGTATCAACAAGAACTTCAGTAGAGATTGCTGGACTACTCTTCGATGGGTTCTCCTTATTGGAAGCGGCTGACATAACGATATATCCTCAGTATGACGCTACTGGCGGAGTCGATAGTGAACGTACCTTCGTTAAACAGATAGTTCAGAAGTTTGTAACGGATGGTAGTGAGGAAGAACTATTCACAGACCACGACATTAAGAGCTAACAGACATGCTCCCTACCTCCGTGGTAGCTGACTCCTATTGGATTAACATCTAATATACTCATCAGCTAGTCCATCGAGGTGGGAGCCTCACATATAGATATTGCTGGTTTATTTCCTTTTCCAGTAATATCGCTAAAAAGAGTCGGTTTATTCCTTTTCCGGCTCTTTTGCTATATACCCCCCATACCGACAACTTCATTCGGTTTTCCAAACGCTTAAAGTAATGCTTTAAGGTCGCTAGACCGGCGCGAATTTCGGCACCAATTTTTCACCTATAGCTTTTTTACTGCTATGTCTAGCGACATATAGCAGAGTGAACTCTTCCCGATTTATTGTACTATCGGGATGGGGTGGGTATATAATCCATATGGACATTATATTTATTATTGGGAGAAAGACAATGGAAGAACTAAAAGAACTGATAAATGAATATTCATGGTTATTGGTAACGGGTGTTGCTCTATTATTATTTCAGAATACGATTACCGAAGCGGTGGATGGTATAATGATATTTATGGGTAACGATTACAATGAGGATGATGTGGTGATGGTGGATGGTGAGCCTGGTCGTATCATCAGAGTTGGTATATGGAAGACCGTATTCTTTATATACTATGTACAGGAAGGTAAGATAGTAGGTGGAGCAAAGCTAGTTGTAGCGAACAGCAAGTTAAAGGACTTAAAGATAGAGAAGCCGTTACCGAACTTAGACCTATCTAAGTTTGAAACAAAATGATAAGGGCTTTTATACTATCGTTACTTATATCGTGGGGAAGTGCTATGAACTTTAAAATAGTAAAAGACAATATGGAGTTTCAGATGGACAAACGTGCTCATCTTGGGGTTAGCTTTGGATTGTATTATACCTCATACACCCTATTCGATTGTTCCGATGGTACTGCTATGTTATTAGCTTCTAGTGTTGGATTGGGTTACGAGATATATCAAGGGTTCAATCATAAGGTTCATTGGGGTTTCAGTAGGGAGGATATGGTATATAACCTTATGGGTGTTTTTCTGGCTAATGCTGTACATAGGGTGTTTATATGGGGAAGAGAGCTTTTGTTTTAATTTTCTTTCTCTCATTTAGGTTATTTAAAATATTCGTACTCCCTCATTAAAATCTAACACTATACTTCACTCGAAAATTTAATTATTTAATATTTAACTATGAGTAAGTTAATATTTTAATTAAACCGAGGAGAAATACCCATGAAACAGTTATTGACAATATTATTCAGCATGAATGTATTGTTAGCCGAATCACCATATGTTTTAAAAGAATCACATCCACCTAAACCGATTAAAGCTTTTGATTTAAGTTATCAAGAATTAAATCTTATTACATACGATACCGACCAGATTGGAAATGTAATAGTAGAGTTTGTTATTAGTAAAGACGGGAAAGTTGTTCAGCCAGAGATAGTAGATACGTTTAACATTACCTTTAACGCTGTCATATTAGATAAGGTAAGACAAATGAAGTTTACACCCCCATTACAGAATGGAAAACCAGTAGAAGTAAGATATAAGTTACCGATAGCATTTAAGTAAAGTTCTTATGTTTTTAATCTTATTAAAGGGATGGTATGTTAATCGTATCATCCCTTTTTTATTTTAATAAAGTGCTTGACAATATCATTTATTCTATGTATATTCATGTATGACAAAAGGAGAAAACATGAAGAACTTAGTTGAAAACGCTTTCGGTGATTTAGTTGAAAGAACCGATTATGGTAATCACAAGAATCAGTTAAATTTATTCGATAATCTTAATGAGATAGTTGAAGAGAATAGAACTGCTGATAATATATTAGATTTTTTATTTAATAGAAAACCTACCGAGTTAACACAAGATTTAATTCAGGTAAATGGAGAACTAGGATAATGAAAAACTTAATCATTTTTATTTTACTATTAGTTATTTATGTTATGAACCATATGGATGTTACACCAGATGAGTTCTTACATTTAGCAACAAAGACTTTACCGAACTACTTAAAATACAAGATGGCATAATGTCTAACCAAAGAAAGAAACAAGTCAAGGACAAGACTACACGACTTCAATTCGCAAGTCCTTCGGCATCAATTTACAACAGCGACTCGACAATTATCATAAACCCAGGATCAAAAAAAGACAATAAGTCTATATCTAAACTAACAGAGCTATTGATGATAAGTTTATATATGTATCTTCTGTTTGTAATATTTATTAACATATATAAATTAATTTAAACTAGAGGTAATTTAAATGGGAATCGGATGGGCTATGATAATTTTAGTGGCTATACATATATTGGTAGCATCAATATTTTTTTTTATGGATGACTAGGAGATTACAATGACATATAAATTAAGCATTAAGATATCAGATGATCCGTTATCTAATACACAAAAATATTATAAGGATACACCACCAAACCTAGATGGTGATGCTGGATTAGATTTATATTTTCCTACACAACAGATTGTTCAAGCAAATGAAACAGTATTAATACCATTAGGTATATCCGCTGAGATGAGACAATATGTTATGTTAAAGGTAAATAGAGCTAGAAGCTTCTTTATAGTTCCACGAAGCAGCATTTACAAAACACCACTTAGAATGGCTAACTCTATCGGAGTTATAGATAGTGGATACCGAGGTGAACTTATGGTGCCGGTAGATAATCCAACCGATGATGATTATATGATAACACCTGGTGAAAGATTGTTTCAGATTATCCTACCTAACTTGGAAGAGTTTGAGGTTGAGATAGTAGATTATTTATCTGATTCAGAAAGAGGTGAAGATGGATTTGGAAGCACAGGTAAATGAAGATATTTAGATACATTATATTATTACTTTTACTATCCATAACCGATGGTCAATCATATATAGAAGTGCCCTTAGATGGGCTAATAACCGACAGAAAACAAGAGATATCTGGTATGACTACATATAAGGATAATCTAATTCTTTTGCCAGAAAATCGTAATGGTTACTATTTCTATATACCATTTGATGAAATAATGAATACACTTAGAACGGGTGATAAAATCCTACCGGTACAGAAAACATTTACCACACGAAAGTTAAAAGAAAGATATTCAGGCCTTGATGGATTTGAAGCAATAGCATTTAATGGTAATGATGTATACATTATGGTAGAGGTTAGGATAGATGGTAAGATGGCTGGATTGTTATTATGGGGAACTATAATACCATCTACTATGGAGATAGATATACCTGAAGAAAACATTATGCTAATCAAACCACCAGCTCAGATAGATAACTTTAGCTTTGAGAGTTTGACCATAACAGATGGTCAGTTGATTATGATATATGAAACCAATGGTTCTAAAACTATAGATAAACCATTTCAGTATGTAGTTAACTTAGATGATATGAGTATAAATAAAACGCCGTTTCCTAACATAGATTTTAGACTAACAGACGCTACTTCTGTAGTAGATAATAAGTTTTGGATGATTAACTATTATTGGACAGGTGACAAAGAAACTTTGGGTGTTCCTAATGATGTGGGTATAGAAAGACTTGTAGAGTTTAAGTTAGGATACAATGGCATTGAACGCTCTAGTTCAGAATACATTACTTTAGATAACCTAGACGATCCACATAATTGGGAAGGGTTAGTTAGATTTGGTAGAGGATTTTTAATATGTACAGACAAATGGCCTAGAATGGTTTTAGGTTACATACACCTATGATAAGAGATTGGTATACCTCATTAGTATCTTGGACAACATATAAGTTTGAAGAATGGTTTTGGAAAGGTGTTGCAGATTGCTCTAAACCAAAGGTTTATAAAGTAAAATCAGCTGATGTTAATAAAGTGGATGATAGAGTATATGAAGTAACAACTTCTAATAATTGCTTATGTCATGAATGTACTAGTGGGTTTACAACATTTAAAACAAGAATGAAATTTAAATAACAAGAGGAAAACAAATGAAACGGTTCTATTCAATACTCCATATCACATTAGTAGTAGGTACATTATTATTCTGTACGCTTAAAGGACAAGTAGGACCGGAAGTTATTCCTTACAGACTTATACCATCTACCGATATACATTGTCCAATTGACATAGAGATTGTTAAGCCGGTTACCTTTGATAATATGAATAAAGTTTATTCATACGAAGTAGAAGAGATTATTATAGAAAGAATAGTATTTGAGACAACTAATCCATTTAGCCAAGGCGATATATTTATTATTGACGATAAATATTATTTCTTATTACGGATTCCATATACAGGTGTTCAATGGTAGGATACTTAAATGAAAAAAAGAAAAAAGAAAAAACCATACAAACCAAAGATGTCGGACTTTCCGATACCCACCACAAAGCGATTTAAAGACAAACGCCGTAAATCACGGCAACAAAAAAAGATTGATTTAAGGAGAGAAAATGGGTTGGGATGATTTTAGTAAAAATTATAAAAGTAGATTAGACGATAACGAACCTGCGGGTAAAGTTATAGCAGAAGAGTATCATAAAGCAGTTATAGGTGGGATAAGTTTATTAGGTGGAAAGTTTTTATTGGGTAAGGTATCTATTTTTGAATCCACCTTAACTACTAGTTTTAATTCTATGGGGAGTATCCCATTTCCAACAGCGCTCACACAAGGTATTACTGCATATTGGACAGGTGGAACATATACTTATTTGCCAATATTAGGTTTCTTACCGACAAGCACACCAATAGTTGCAGGTGTAGTTCCACCATTACCGTTACCCATACCATCAAATTTAGAATTTGCAGATGCTTTAGTTTCTTTAGTTTTTATACCACATTTACTTAGTGTTAATGCGGTTGCTACTATTCCATCTGTTCCTCCAGTACCTACACCGGATATAGGTTTTATTGTAAAAAAATAGTGCTTGACTTTGTT
>ENA-OWPI01002274-OWPI01002274.1-marine-metagenome-genome-assembly--contig:-NODE-2274-length-18305-cov-3.950351_pt1 | contig 18305 bp, 17 predicted proteins | sample MGYA00238138_ERZ651775 | MGnify/ENA primary metagenome ERZ651775 (study PRJEB26906, sample SAMN06265043) | marine metagenome | isolation source: Helgoland LTER site | place: Germany:Helgoland, sampling...
CTAATGGTGCAATATTTAAGTCACCAACTAAAATTTTATTATTTTTTACATCTTTTGAGAAAAATTCTTCCATTTCATTTAGAAAAGAAATTTTATGTTCAAACTTTAAATTTTTAGAAACATCAGGCTCATCACCACCTGCAGGCACATAAAAATTATGAAGTTCAACTCTATTAGTTAAATTTACATAAACATGTCTGGTGTCACTTTTTTCACACCAATTGATATAGCTATTTTCTTCAAATGGAATTTTAGATATGATAGCTACTCCATTGTAAGACTTTTCACCTCTATATGTTTGATACTTCATACCAATTTTTTTGAAATCTTCTAAAGGAAAAAATTGATCTTGAGTTTTTGTTTCCTGCAAACATATAATATCAATTTTCTGTTCTTGAATAAACCTTAAAACTTGGTTTAATCTTAGCCTAACAGAGTTAATATTCCAAGTTGCTATTTTCACATAAATCTCTTTGTTTAATTTTTTATTTTTTTAATTTCGTCACTTAATCTTATGTTTTCAGAGTATTAAAACCAAATCTCTTAATATACCTCTAAACCTCGAAAATGATTTTGTACAAGAAAAAATTTATTACCTTTTTCAAAAAGATTATTTATAGGGATTTGATATCAAATTCTTAATTATTAGGTTCTGGAAAATCATCTGGAAAAAAAAGTGTAAATGCTAATTTTTGATTATATATAGTATTTTGAATTAAAACAGTTGTTTCATCTCCAACTATATCCTTAATAATCCATTTTTTTAAAATAAAAGGTTTTTCTGAAAATTCCAAAATCAACTCTCCAGCCTGCTTATTTTTAGCAAGTTTAACTTTCACTTCAATAATTCCCAATTTTTTTTGTAATTCTAAAATTAAATCTTTATTATTAAAATTAATTTTGTTTTCTAATAAAATCGAAAAAGGGGTTTGGTTTAAAGGAATATTATTTGTAGACTTTAATTCTCTATTTTGTATGACAATCCAGAATCCTTTAGTTGTTATAAGAATATTGTTCGGTTGATTATAGTCAATTCTCAATTTACCAGGTAGATCTAAAAAAATTTTTCCTTCACTGGTTTTACCTGAAGGACTTACTTGTATAAAATCAGCCTCTAAAGTTTTTAGGTTCTTAAAAAAATTTTCTACTTTTAATATAGAATTAGTTTTTTCTGTAGCATTTGTTGTTGGAACTCCAAAAAAACATAAGAAAATTGTTAACAAAAAATAAATTAGAGAAATTGGTATAGTTTGATTAAGTTTCACCTAATTATCCTCTATTAAGACTTCTCTTTTACCAGCTCTTCCTGGTTTAGAAATGACATTGTTTTCTTCCATTTTTTCTATGATTGTTGCTGCTCTATTGTAACCAATTTTAAAATATCTCTGAATAAAAGATGTGCTTGCTTTTCTTTCTCTAGCTATTAGAGCAACGGCTTGATCATATAATTCATCATTTTGATTGTTATTTTTATTAGCAAGCCCATAAAAACTCTCATTATAAGAACTTTCTGGTTCTTCAGTTATTGTCTCATCATAATCAGGAATAGATTGATCAGACAAAAATTTAGTAACTTTTTCGACTTCACCGTCTTCCACGAATGGACCGTGAACTCTAGTTAATTTACCACCTCCAGCCATGTACAACATATCGCCACGCCCTAATAACTGTTCACCTCCTTGTTCACCTAATATAGTTCTACTATCAATCTTACTAGTTACTTGAAAGGAAATTCTAGTTGGAAAATTTGCTTTAATAGTCCCTGTAATTACATCCACTGATGGTCTTTGTGTTGCCATTACAACATGAATACCAGCTGCTCTTGCCATTTGAGCTAGTCTTTGGACAGCTGATTCTATTTCTTTTCCTGCCACCAACATCAAGTCTGCCACCTCATCTATTACAACTACAATAAATGGTAGGGGTGTTAGATCAATATGTTGATCTTCAAAAATTGCTTGTCCTGTATCTGGGTCAAAACCTACTTGAATACTTTTAGTTAGAACTTCACCTTTTTTTCTAGCTTCAATTAATCTTGTATTATAACTGTCAATATTCCTAACTCCTAGCTTACTCATTGACATGTATCTAGTTTCCATTTCTCTTACAGCCCACTTCAGTGCAACTATTGCCTTATTTGGATCTGTTACAACAGGTGTCAACAAGTGTGGAATTCCATCATAGACCGATAACTCAAGCATTTTAGGATCTATCATTATAAGACGACACGTCTCAGGGGTATGTTTATACAATAATGAGAGTATCATCGCATTAATCCCAACTGATTTACCAGATCCAGTTGTTCCTGCTACTAAAAGATGGGGCATTTTGGCTAAATCTACTACTACAGGATATCCTGCAATATTTTTACCTAAACAAACTGGAAGATTAAAACGTGAATTTTGAAACTCTTCATGTTCTAAGATGTTTCTCAATAAAACTGTTTCTCTAATTTTATTGGGTAATTCAATTCCTATAACATTTTGTCCTGACACCATGGCTACTCTTACAGCCTCAACAGTCATTGATCTGGCAATATCGTCAGCAAGAGACACAACTCTTTGGCTTCTTAATCCTGGTGCAGGTTGTAAATCGTACCTAGTTACTACAGGCCCGTATCTTACTGTATCTATATTTCCATTTATTGAATAGTCAGATAATACTCCTTCAAGAACTTTAGCATTTGCATCTAAAGTTTCTTTACTTGGTGGCTTAATATCCTCAGTTATGTTTTTTAATAATGTTACTGGTGGCAGTACAAAACCATTCTCTGAACTTAGTTGTAAATTTTGTTGAACAGAGTTATTTCTGTTAGTAGTCTTTTTGGAGATATCATTATCTTTTTGATTTTTAACTGAAATAGGTTTTTTTCTAATTTTAGGTAATTTTCTCTCAATAAAATTATTCTCATGTGTAAACTTGAGATAAAGAGTTTTAATAAAATTAAATAAATTAAAGTTATTTAAATTTTGTGTTGTTGCATTTTCATAATTTTTTTGAGAAATAAAAAAAAGGTTATATAATATGCTTAATACCCAAATAATTGGAAGATAAAAGGGACGCAAAATAAATTTCAAAAATTTAGTCTCTTTCTGTCCCAATGACAATAACCAAAAAAACATTATTAAAGAAATTATTAATGAACATATACCAAAAGTTACATTTGTATAAAATTGATCTGTTTTAAATTGAATACTGATTTCATTTGTTAATTTTAAAAACCCCCACTCGGCTAAACCATTTTGATTTATTATTGGATGCTTAAGTTGTAAATTGTTATTTATTACATCTTCTAGATAGGTGCCACCTAATGTACTAAAAATAATCATTAATAAAAAAGTAAATAATTTTATCTTTAAAAACTTAAAAGCAGACCTGTTAAATAATTTTATAGACCAAATAAACAATACTAAAGAGCTTAGCAATCCTGGAAAAATTCCAAATTCTCTTATTACAAAGCCTGCAATCCACGCTCCATAACTGTTATACAAATTTGTTGGGATTTTATTTGATGCAAACCCCCAACTTGGATCATCTGGACTAAAAGAAACTAAAATTAAACAGAATGATATAGAGATGAAAAGAAGAATTAAGGTAAAGACAGAATGAAAGACCTTATTTGACAGCTTTTCTTTTATTTCTTCATTTAATTTATTCACTGAAAACCCAATTATTTTGTCAATTTTGATTTTAAAAATAAAGAAACTCTTTTCATGGCATCTTCAACGACTTCTTTATCATCAACTATAGCAATTCTTAAGTAACCTTTTCCAGGATTAAATCCGTCTACTTCTTTTGCCATATACCTTCCAGGCATAACTCTTAATGAAAATTTGTTCCATAAGGTTTTAGTCGCTTCTTCATCATCATCTACTTTTAACCACAGAAAAAATCCTCCATCTGGAACTTTGAAATCCTTATAAAATGGTTTTAAATATTCTTCTACAATTTGAAAATTTTGATCATAATGTATACAAGCTTTTGTATTATGCTCTTCATCGTCATACAAGGATGCTGCAGCTTTTTGTATTGGTATAGGTACTGGTGATGCCCCATTAGAAACTAATAATTTATAACTATCTATTATTTTTTCGTCACCAACTATAAAACCTGCTCTCATACCACTTGCATTGCTTCTTTTTGACAAGGAATTAAAAACAATTAAGTTATCCAGATTGTCACCTAAGCTTAAAGCAGCATCTAATCCACCGACTGGTTTGGGTTTATTTAGTCTGTAAATATCACTATAACATTCATCAATAGCAAGAATAAAATCATATTTTCTAGCTAATAAAATTGCATTTTTTAAATAGTTTAAACTTGCTATCCCACCATGCGGATTTGACGGAGAGCAAATATACATTATGACGCAGGTATCTAATATTTTTTCTGGAATATCTAATATATTTGGAAGATATTGATTTTCTGGCAAAGCGTTTAACCAATGAATTTTAGATCCACTCGAAATACTTCCAGCACGCCATGCATGGTAGAAAGGATTAGTTACTATTGCTGTTGTTTCTCCAGCTTTTGTGTTTTTAGCTAGTAATCCAACTAAGTGTAGAGGTTCACGTGTACCAGGAACAGGTACAATATTTTTATTTATATTAATAATTTTTTCTGCTCCTGGATTTCTTCTCTCTATATATTTAAATATACTATTACTTAATTCAGGAATTGCTGCACTAGGGGGATATTTCCCCCACTCATTAAAATTGACAGATAATTCATGTCTGACAAAATCAGGCATTTTTAGAGTTGGTTCACCCAATGACATTTTTAATATAGGATAGTTAGGGTTTGGGTCTAAGTCTTCTAAAAGAAAATTTAGTTTACCAAACATCCAATCTTTTAATACATTATAATCTGAATTAACCATTTGACCTCTTAAAAAATTAATAATTTATTTAAATTATATATTATAGTTATAAATAGTTAAAACTAATACATCACAATTAATAAAGTTCGATAATATGAAATCATTAACAAATAAACAACCTTTACCCCAAGAACATTTTTATAAAATATGTGTTGTAGGAGGTGGTATGACAGGAGCTATCATGGCTCTGCTATTAAAAAAATCAAAATTATTTAATACGAACGATATCGCATGGATTATGCCAAATATTAAAATACCAAATGATCTTAGAACAACTTTTTACAATGAAGAGAGTATTGAACTATTAAGTAAATTAAATATTTGGCGTGATCTAAAAAAAAGTGATTACACAAATGTAAAAAAAATCCAAGTTTTTGGCAAAAAAAACACAACTCCATTGATTTGGAATAACTCCAACAAAGAACAAAACTTTGGAGCAGTAGTAAAAAATAAAGTTATGTTAGATTCTATTTTTTCAAAATTAGATGATATTAAAAAATTTGAAAATTTTGTTACTAACACTACATGCGATAATTTCGAAAGAACTTTGTATTTTAATGACAAACATTATATCAAAACAAATTTAGTTTTATGCGCAGATGGAAAGAATTCTCAATTAAGAAAATTACTATTAATCAAAACTATTCTAAAAAAAACTGGTCACATAGCTATATCAGGCTTCTTAGAACAATCAAAAGACCACAAGTTAACAGCCACTCAAGCTTTTACTGAATTAGGGCCAATAGGGTTACTTCCATTTGAAAATAAGAATAAAATAAATTTTGTTTTGAGCGTAGAGGAAACTAAATATAAAAAGATCCTATCTAAAAATAATCCTGAGCAATATATTTGTGACAAATTAGAAAATTTTTTCTCTAATTTAAATCTAAATTTCAAACCTATAAAAAAAATTAATAATTTAAACAATAATCTCTCTTCTTGGCCTTTGGATTTAAACTTTATTATCAATCCAACAGCTAATAGAGCTATGTTGATTGGTGACGCTGCTCATTCTATACATCCTCTTGCCGGTCAAGGTTTAAATCTAGCTATGAGAGACTGTGTTTCTGTTCTGAATTCAATAGAAGAGAGCTCAAAGTTTGGGAATGATCTAGGTGATATCTCTATTTTGAATTCTTACAAGAAAGATAGATTATCCAAAACTATTGCAATGACAGCCATTACTGATTTCTTGTTCTATGGGTTTGCTTCAAATTCAAATATTGCTCAAACAATATTATCTAAAGGTATGGAGACTTTGAACAAAAGTAAATTAAAGAATATTTTCAGCAAACTTGCTGCCAAATAATCAAAGCGAGTTATAATAATTATTCAAATATTTTTTTTGGTTTTTTCCAAAATCGTATAATAAATCCCAACTAAAAATACCTGAACTATGGTCATCAGAAAATATTATCCTAATTGCGTAATTTCCAACTTCTTCTATTCTACTGATAAGAATATCATTCTTATTTTTAACTATAATTTTTGGGCCGCCATGACCTTGAATATCAGCAGATGGCCCCTCAACTCTTAACAACTCTGCTGAAATAGAAAATTCAGAATTATCATCAAATAGGATTAATAACTCCTTACCGTCTTGCATTTTTTTTATTGATAAAGGCCAAGCATTCATTATATAAAGTCTTTTTTATAATTTTAACTTTTCTATCAATAGTATGTTGAATCCAATAAAGAAAGTAAATTTCATTATAAACCCTTTTAATGTTTGATAACTTCAGAAATATTAGCTTCACTAGTATAACTTTCAATTATTGATAATAATAATGCGTTTCTTTTTGTTATAGATAATGTTTCTAAAAGTAATTGTTTTTCTTCTGAATCAAGTGGACAGATCATAGCGATCTGATCAGCCAGATTATAATCTTTGCATGCATCAATTATTTCAGTGTTTACTCTAATATCTTTTGCGTGAAAATATTTTTTTAAAGCTATTTTGAGGTTACCAAAACCTTCTTTAACTTTCTCTTTTTGAAGATCCTTTACAAAATTACTAGAATCTATTTCTGCAACCTTAAAATTATCATCATTAGTTTTTTCTTTAATCAAATTAAACCTACTTAATCCTTTAAGAGTGATCAGATATCTATTATATTCGACTTCTTCAAACTTAATAATCTTTCCAGCACAACCCACCTTATGAAAACTTGCATCCAATTTATCTTTAACCACCATTGGTTGTATCATTCCAATCAGTCTAGATTCTGTTGCAAGAGCTTCATCTATCATTTTCAAATAGCGTGGTTCAAAGATATTTAAGGGGAGATAAGTATTGGGAAACATTACAACTCCCTGGAGTGGAAAAATTGGAATTTGTTTTGGTAGTTTATGCAATATTTTTATATCCTGTAGTTAAAATCTAAAAAATTTATGAAAACAATAGAGAAGCAAGTTTTCTTCTGGCATTTATAGTCTCAATTGCATCAAAACCAGCTGACGAGAAAAATTCTATTAATTGTTTTCTTGCAGCTTGATCATTCCATTCTTTATCTTTCTCTATTGATTTTAAAAGCAAATCAAAAGATGTAGCTATATCTCCTTTTCCATAAAGAGCCACAGCCATTTCTTGCAAGCTATCTAAATTGTTAGGATCTTTTTGAAGTTGCTTTTCTAAATCTTCAATATTTTCTTGAGCTTTAAATGCTTTTTCTGACGGTTCAAGTGACTTCAAAGCTTCCACTACTGGTTTTGATTCCTTTATCTCTGCGGATAAAGCGTCAACAATTTCTCTTACATCCGAAAATTGATTAAGTCCTATCATGGATTTAATTAAAGAAGCAAAGCCAATATGATTTTCGGGATCTAAAGTTAATATTTTTTGAGAAATTTCATTTGCATCGTTCCAATTCCTTTCTTCGATTGATAGTTTGGCCATAGATATCAAATTTTCAACTTCTTCTCCTGGGCCTGAAAGATTTGCTGATTTTTTAACAAAGTCCAATATCTCACTATTAGTCTTTGATCCTTGAAAACCATCTACAACCTTACCTTCAAAAAAAGTATAGACCGTAGGAATAGATTGTATTCTTAATTGAGCAGCAATTTCTTGATTTTGATCTATGTCAATTTTAGCTAATGTTATCTTATCTTTTTGCTCTTTAACCGCATCCTCTAATAAAGGTCCAAGTTGCTTACACGGCTCGCACCACGGAGCCCAGAAATCTACAATTATTGGTTTTTCTTTGGAAGATTCAATTACATCACTCATAAAATTGTCTGTTGTAACATCTTTAATATTACTGCTTACATTAATTTCCATAACTTAATAGGGCTCCTGTATTTATAGTTTATATATGATGACACTGAAATATTTTTCAACAATTTATTACAAAATACTACAATTGACCAATCATAAAAGTAAGTATATTCAATTAGAGTACACCAATATTAATTAGTTAAAAATATGGATTTAGACAAAAGTGATAATATCAAAATAGCCTTAATTGGTTGTGGTAATTGGGGCAAAAATATTGCACGAAATCTCTCTGAAATGAATGCTCTATCATGCATTTATGATCCACATTCTAATATAGCTAAAAAAATATCAAATGATTTAGAATTACCCAACTACTCTTTAAAAGAAATTTTTTCTAATAAAGATATTGATGGCATAGTTATAGCTTCTTCAGCAGACACCCATATAAATATAGCGAAACAAGCGCTTTTAAATAACAAAGACGTTTTAATAGAAAAACCATTTTGTTTATCTTTATCCGATGCCAAAAATATTTCAGATTTAGCTGAAGAAAAAAATAAAGTTTTAATGGCTGGCCATCTTCTAAACTATCACAATGCTTTTATAAAAATGAAAAACCTTATTGATCAAGATAAAGTAGGTTCTATTAAAAACATAAGGGCTCATCGCCTGGCTTTAGGGTTAGTTAGGCAAAATGAATCTGTTGTCTATGACTTGGCTGCTCACGATATTTCTATGATATTGTCTATAACAAAAATTTTACCAACTAATTTACAAGTTCAATCCATTCATCATAATTCAAATCTTGGTCCTGACGCTATAAGTGTAAAATTATCATTTAATGAGAAGGTAACTGCATTAATTAATTGTGATTGGATGTGCCCTTATAAAGAACATAGATTTTCTGTAATTGGTACCAAAGGGTCATTAATATTTGACGATACAAGAGACTGGTCTAATAAATTAACTTTCAACCCGTCTATTATCAATGAAGATAATACTATAAATTTTTACCCTCTTGAAAAGATTAAAGTTAATGAAAACGAACCATTAAAAAATGAATTACGGGAATTTATTAACTCTATACAAACCAGGCAAAACCCTTTAACAGATCATAGAGAAGCCTTAAAAGTTCAAACTGTTATGGAAATGATTGATAAAAAACTAGGATAATAATGATACCGTTTATTGACTTAAAATCTCAACAAGACCAAATTCGTTCTAAGATTGATAAACGAATTCAAACTGTACTAGATCATGGTCAATACATACTAGGTCCGGAAGTAAAAGAATTAGAAAAAAAGCTTGGATTGTTTTCTAACTCAAAATATGTTTTATGCTGTTCTAGTGGAACAGACGCTCTTCTGCTAGCCCTTCTTGGGTTAGGGCTTAAACCTGGAGAAGGGGTTATTGTTCCTGCATTTACATTTGCTTCATCAGCAGAGGTTATGCCATTACTTGGCGCTATACCTATTTTTATTGATGTTGATAGTCATACATTTAATCTGGATCCCACTAAATTGGATGATGCATTAAAAACGGCAAATAAACTTGGTATAAATGTCAAAGGAATAATGCCTGTAGGGCTATTTGGGCAGCCAGCTGATATGGATCCAATAAATAACTTTGCAAAAAATCATGATTTATGGGTTCTTGACGATGCCGCTCAATCTTTTGGTTCGACATATAATAACAAACCTGTTGGAAGCCTTTGTGAAGTTAGTGCCACATCTTTTTTCCCTGCTAAGCCGCTTGGCTGTTATGGTGATGGAGGAGCTCTATTTACCAACAATGAAAAAATCTATGAAATTGCAAATTCTTCTCATGTGCATGGTATGGGTAAAGTAAGGTACGAATACGACAGAATTGGTATGAATGCTCGAATATCTACTATTCAAGCTGCTATTTTGTTAGAAAAGTTAAACATTTTTCCATTGGAATTGGAAAAAAGACAAAACGTGGCAGATAATTATAACAAACACCTAAACCAACTAAATCTAGGCATTAAAACGCCTGTCTTAATTAAGGAAGCTACTAGTAGTTGGGCTCAATATACTATTATCCTTCCTGATGATATTAATAGAGATACATTGCAAGAAAACTTAAAATCCAAAAATATTCCAACAGCTGTATATTACCCTATCCCATTAAATGAACATAAACCATATGAAAAGTATCCAGTTTCTCATGAAGGTTTATCCAATACGATTTACTTATCTAAAAATGTTTTGTCTTTGCCTATGCATCCTTATTTAAGTGAAAGTGACATAATTCTAATTGTAAAAAGTATTGCTGAAGCTATAAAAAATTAATATTTTTTTATTTTTTCTTGCTAGTATTAATTACAATGATATATTCCAAAAATAATTAATATGCGGGCGTAGCTCAGTGGTAGAGCATCTCGTTGCCAACGAGAATGTCGAGAGTTCGAATCTCTTCGCCCGCTCCATTTAACATAATTTATTTGTTTAAGTTATTTTAATTAAATGATTTCAACCACATCAAAACCTATTTTATCCATAATCGTATAGTCATTAATGTTTTGTTCTATATTTTTATCTGCTATTAAAAAACCTATATATTTAGAATGTTTGGGAGACCAGACAATAGATGTTGCTTTTCCAATATGTTCGTTTTTTAAAAATACCGGAAGATTACTATAAAACGGTGGCTTATTAATACCTTCAAAATCAAATTTTACTGTAAACATAGATTTTTTAAAACCTATCTCTCTTTGTTTTAATAAAACAGGTTTACCTATAAAGTTATTATCAGTATCAAGGTTACAATATTTTCCTAATCCACAATCTTGCGGCAAATTTTTATTATTCATCTCATTGCCATAACTAAGAAGATTGCTTTCTACCCTTTCAATCATATTAGGGCAGCCAACTTTTATATTAAATTCTTGGCCGTCCTTCATAATCAAGTCCCATAACAAAGTTCCAGTATTTGGATTTGAAAACAAAATCTCATACCCAGATTGTTTGCTAAAACCTGTTTTTGATATAAAAATATCCTCATTATTAAAATTAAATTCTTTAAAATTGAAAAATTTAATATTTTTTATCTCTATACCTAAAGTCTTCACCATTACCTTTTCTGATTTTGGACCTTGAACAGCAATAGTAAATATATCAGTCTCAATTACTTGGGCATTAAATTTCATTCCATGATTAATTGCCGATATCCAATTAAACAAATCAGAATCAGATAAAGAAATAAAAAAACGTTCTTCAGATATACAAAAAACAACAGGATCGTTTAATAACCCACCTTCAAAATTTACAATGGGGGCATAATAAGCTCTACCTGGAACAACTTTAGTAAAGTCTCTACAAAAAAGAAACCTAACTAAAGATAAAGCTTCTTTTCCTTTTATTTCTATTACTTTTTGGCAACAAACATCCCAAAGTTGAACATACTTAATAAGATGTAAATAATCACTTTTTAAAGATTTGAATATTGTTGGGATCAGAGTGTTATTATATACGCTATGTTTTTTAACACCTGCTTGTTCATTTCTAGATGTGAATGGTGTCTGTTTAATTCTATTTGATGTTGTAAAAAAATCATTAGACATTTCCAAATCCCCCCTTAAAAATACATTAATCACTTTTAACAATTTTTATAAAAAGTAAAATAATAAATTTGTTTAAAGAAAAAAATATTAGTTTCACGAGCTACAATCAAAAATTAAGTTATTTTATACTTTAAGAAGCATTTACAACTAAGGTGATGATAAATGGAACAACTTGTAAATTTATACAACAAAGCCAAAACTTTAAATAATAATCAATTAAGAAAATTAATTAGGTCTGGAGATTATATAGGTCAAACAGCTGGTCTATCTAAAAATATGCTCCAAACAAATCTTATTATTTTAGAAAAACAATACGCACTAGATTTCATGATTTTTTGTCAGCGAAACCCCAAAGCTTGTCCTCTTGTAGCTGTAACAAATGTAGGAGATCCCTTTTTTAAAACTTTAGGAAATAACATTGATGTTAGAACTGACGTTCCTTCTTATAATATTTATGAGAATGGTAATTTTAATAAAACAGTTAATCAAATATCTGAATTTTGGAATGAAAATTTAATTGGGTTTGCCATAGGCTGCTCTTTTACATTTGAGCATTCTTTATTAAGACATGGTTTTTCTATTGATCATATAAGTGAAAATAAAGTGGTCCCTATGTATTCAACTAATATAAAAAATGAAAAATCAGGTCCTTTTGAAAATACAATGGTTGTATCAATGAGAATTTTTAAAAAAGATCAAGTTGATAAAATAATTAATATTTGTAAATCCTTTCATTGGGCTCATGGTAAACCTATACATGTAGGTGATCCAAATGAAATTGGTATTAGTAATATATTCAAGCCTACTTGGGGAGATAAACCTAGATCCCTATTAAAAGACGAAGTTAATATGTTCTGGGCTTGTGGTGTAACCCCTCAAAATGCAATTTTAAACTCTTCGGTTGAATTTTGTATTTCACATACACCTGGATATATGCTTATTACAGATATAAAAGAAGATGCAGAAACACCAATCTTACAATAAACTCTATGTCTTGGACAACACAGATACCTTTCTTGCTGCAATTTTTGCTTTGTCAAGTGTTTCAGCTAATATTATTCCCATTCTTCGATAAGACTTTAAAGATGGTTTTCCAAAAATTCTGAAATCGACACTTTTATCTTCTAAAGCTTTTTCAATACCTTCTATTGAGTAATTACCTGTCGCATTTTTTTCAGCTAAAATCACATGACTCGCTCCAGGTCGATTCATTTTAATTTCTGGTAAAGGCAAACCTAATAAAACTCTAGCGTGTATGTCAAACTGACTATAATTTTGAGTATACATTGTCACCATACCAGTATCGTGAGGACGAGGACTTAATTCACTAAAAATAACTTTACCTTTTTTATCAACAAAAAATTCAACACCAAATATTCCAGACCCTCCTAAATCTTTAACCATTTTACGCGCAGCAACTTGTGCTTGTGCGATAACATCATTAGAACAATCTGCAGGTTGCCAACTATACTGATAATCTCCACGTTCTTGGAAATGTCCAATTGGCTGACAAAACGAGACTTCACCTGATTTTTCAAGTATTGTTAAAAGTGTTATTTCATAATCAAAATCGATAAACTCTTCTACTATTACACGTTTTCTGTTTCCCCTCATACCTTCAATGGCAAATTTCCAAGAAGCTTTTAATTCATCTTTTGTATTAGCATAACTTTGACCTTTTCCTGAAGAACTCATCACAGGCTTTACTGCGACTTTTGTTCCTATTTTCTTTGCTTCTGAGATTAATTCTTGTTCTGTTTCAGCATAAGCAAAACTTGCTGTTTGCAAGCCTAAACTTTTTGCTCTATCTCTAATTCTATCCCTATTCATAGTTAAGTTTACTGCTTTTGCTGATGGTATTACATTGTATCCATTTGTTTCTGCGTCCAACAAAACCTGGGTTTCAATGGCTTCTACTTCTGGAACTATAAAATCTGGTTTATGATTTTCTATTATTTTTGTAAGTTTATTCTTATCAAGCATGTTAAATACTTCTGATTGATCACTAACTTGCATAGCTGGTGCATTTTTATATGCATCACAAGTAATAACGTAACACCCTATTCTCTTCAGACTGATAGTTAATTCTTTTCCTAATTCACCACTACCTAATAATAAAATTTTTTTCATAAGGTTCCTTTTTAGAGTTTTAAAAAACATTAAACTAATTTATCTTAATAACATGAATTTCATACAAAATCTTTATTACAAGGTATTAAATAAACAAATTTCAAGTATTTATAAAGACCGTTTTTATAAATATCATAACACTCCAAAAGGTGTGTTTTGGAATAACAGAATGTCTCAAGATTTAAGATTAAATATAATTTTAGATAAAATCACTGATAATTCTACATTAAACATTATCTCTATTGGAGACGTTGGTTGTGGATATGGTAGATTATTTGAGATTATTAAAGAAAGAAAATTAGATAATAAAATTATATATTCCGGCTTTGATATTAATAAAGAAATGGTTTTGTTTTGTAAAAACAATAAATATTTTCATAAAGTATCTTTTGAAATAGGAACTTTTCCAACTCAGAATGTTGATTATGTTGTTATGTCGGGAACTTATAATTTAACAGTAATTAAAAATATAAGAATATGGGAAAATTATATTATAGAAAATTTAAAATCTAATTGGAACTATGCAAAAAAAGCCTTAATTTTTAATTGTTTAGTAGATCAGAGCCGGAAAATTCAAAAGAATTTATACTATACTGAATTGTCTTGGATAAAAAATATTTGTGAAAAGAATTTTGGTACTTTTGAATGCATTAAACATAATATGCTTCCAAATGATGTTACTATTATTGTAAAAAAATTAGGTTAAATTTTTAACAAATTTATTAATATAACCTGCAAATTCTTGGGGTTTTTCAATTGGGATTAAATGACCACAATCTTCAAGCTCAATTCTTTTAGTATTTTTAATTGTTTTTATAATATCATCAATATCACTTGGTACTCTGAAAACTTTATCGTGATGACCAGTCATTATTAAAACAGGTACATTAATCTTAGACCAATCTAAATCCCAATTTGCGGATAGAGATCCTTGCATTAATTTAAAAATTCCTGAAGACTCTTCCAATCCCATATAATTGTTTGGATTTAGAGCTTTTGGTTTCATTTGTTCTAAAAAACGAGGAGAAGCAATAACAGGCATATTAAAATCCATTAATAAAGATGTTCCTCCATAACGTGCAACATTAACCATAGTCTCGTTTATCCAACGTAATCTTGTGTTGTTTTTTCTTAGAGTGTTTATCAACACGAGACCTTTACTCTTAATACCTTTTTCTAATGCAAGAGTTGCGTACAATCCACCTATTGAAAGCCCTACTAGAACTATGTTTTGAATTTTTAATTCATCTATTAGCAAACATAAATCTGAAACTATAATTTCAGTATCCAAATCTAAACGCTCGTCAAATTTACTAATCTCTTGTCCCCTGAAATTATATGTTAGATATCCATTACCTTGGCCAACAACTAGTTGACCAATTTCTCCATTCCAAGCTGACACATTTCCTGTAAGCGCATTAACAAATACAAAAGTAAAACCGTTATCTTTTGGTTTTACAAATTCGTAATAAATCTCATTTTTATCGTCAATTTTTAAAATAGTCATTTTGATCCTCTAATTTTCTAAAATTTCTATTTTTAGATGTTGAAAATGTAACTCCAACTCTTGATCTCTTAAAATAGCTATTTTTTTAAATTCTTCATCGTCTTCTATATTAATTTGTTGTTCATTATTTTGATTTTCAAAATTAGGAGTTATTTCTCCTAAAATTTCTTCTGTTTCAGAAAATTCTCTTTTTAAAGGTTCTTCTCCAACTCTTTCTTGAAATGTAACTATAGCTCTAAGACCTCTTTCAATAGCAGATCGCTCATCTTCATTTTCACTTTCGTCAAAACCAACATATAATGCATGGATTATATGTTGCTTTGGATCTGGTAAAATACCAACATCAAATATCATTTCACCTTCTGGGTTTAAATTTGTATAAAAATCACTAAACCTAGCTAATATTTCTCTTGTACGTGATGGTCCCGACTCAATTGGCGGTGCTTTTTGAGGTGGAAGTGGGGCATTAATATTATTCCAAATAACAACACAAATAAGAACGCAAAAAGTTACGACAAGGGCAATTAAAAATGGCGTTGAATCTATAAACATATTTATCACACACAAATACTAATATTTCAATTATGTCTAAATTTATAATGTAACAAGCTATAAATCAAAGTAATAATTCAAATGTAAATATATGAAAATTTAATAAAAAAAATATTATACATATATATCAGTCACTTAATCAATATTACTTATGATAAGCTTTCACGACGATTTGCAATTAAGATACTTTTGTTGTTACAATGATTCTGCATGTAATATGTAATTATTTAAATTAACAAAGGTTTGTAAATTTTTTACAAGCGGAAATAGGAGAAGAAAATGAAACGTATACTATTACCTGGCGTTATAGTATTGGCGTTAGTCATAGGTGTATACTTTATGACACAAAAAGGCGAAGATATAGTTGCTGTTGTAGCTTGTTGTAAAGTTACTATAGCCGAAATGAACTGGGCATCTGCGGAATTGATGGCAAATGTTGACAAAATTATATTAGAAAACGGTTATGGTTGTACAGTTGAACTAGTTAGTGGTGCAACAATGCCTACTTTTACTTCAATGAATGAAAAAGGAGTGCCTGATGTTGCTCCTGAACTATGGGCTAATGCAGTTGTAGAACCTTTAACAAAGGCAACTAGCGAAGGTAGATTAATTGTTGCAAATAAAGCACCAATTACAGGTTTAGGAGAAGGTTGGTGGTTACCACCTGCAACTCTAAAAAAACATCCTGAATTGAAGACAGCTCTTGATGTTATCAATAGACCTGATTTATTTCCATACTCTGAAGATAAATCAAAAGGTGCCTTTGTTGGATGTCCAGCTGGATGGGGATGCCAATTAGTTAATGCAAACCTTTTTAGAGCGTTCGAAATGGAAAAAAAGGGCTGGGTTCTTGTTGACCCAGGAAGTGCCGCTGGATTAGATGGTTCAATGGCTAAAGCAGTTGAAAGAGATGAAAACTGGTTTGGTTATTACTGGTCACCAACTTCTATGATTGGTAAATATAAAATGCATAAGTTAGACTTTGGCGTACCTTTCGGCGGTAAAGAAAACTGGGACGGTTGTATTGTTAAAGCAGAGAAAGACTGTGCTGACCCTAAAGTTTCATCATGGACTAAATCAGAAGTTAATACAGTTGTTACTTCCAATTTTAAAGAGAATGCCGGCGTTGCTTTAGAATTTATTAGTAATAGAATTTACCCAGGTGATGTTATGAATGGCATGTTGGTGTTCATGACAGAGCAAAAAGCTTCAGGTAAGGATGCAGCTTATGAATTTCTTGCTAAACATGGAACTGTTTGGGAAAAATGGGTATCTCCAGAGATAGCTGAAAAAATTAAAGCAAGCATTAAAAGCTAGTATAATTTAATTTTAAAAACTTATAATCACCACCTTATTCATAGGGTGGTGATTTTCTAAAAGTGGGGTCAGATAATGGACTGGTTTTTTAACTTTCCTTCAATGGAAAGAAATGATTTAAGGGAATTTAAAAAATCTGTTGATTTTACATTTACAGATTTCACTAGGTCCTACGGTGCAGATATAGAAGGTTTTTTTGAACCTTTATTAATGTTTCTGGTTTGGTTTGAAAAATTTTTTATTAACACCCCTTGGCCCTTAATTATATTATTGATTCTTGTATTTGCTTGGTTTGGTTCAAGATCAATCTCCGTACTAGTAGGTACTCTTATAAGCTTCCTTACAATTGGCTATTTTGGAATGTGGGAAGATACAATGTCAACTTTAGCTATTATTCTAGTGGCAACATTTCTATGTATATCTATTGGAATTCCAATGGGTATAGCAATGGCTAGAAGTAATAAAATTCAGGCGCTAGTTGTTCCTATTTTAGATATCATGCAAACTATACCTAGTTTTGTATACTTAATTCCAGTTGTAATGCTGCTTGGTATTGGAAAAGTACCTGGATTAATTGCTGTATGTATATATGCAATACCTCCAATTGTACGTTTAACAAATTTAGGTATAAGATTGGTTGATAAAGATGTTTTAGAAGCATCAGATTCTTTTGGAGCAAACTATTGGCAAAAACTTTTTGGTGTACAAATGCCACTTGCCCTTCCAACAATTTTTGCAGGTGTTAACCAAACAATTATGATGGCATTAGCTATGGTTGTTATTGCATCAATGATTGGAGTTAAAGGATTAGGGCTACCAGTCTTAAGAGCTATTTCGAATCAGTATCTTGCTTTAGGACTTATGAATGGCTTAGCAATTGTAGTTCTAGCTATCATTTTTGACAGAGTAACTCAGAAATTTGGCTTGAGAATGCAAAAATATAGAAATGATGGTAAGGATTAGTTTGATGAGTAAAAATGATATATTAATCAAAGTAAACCAGCTTTATAAAATCTTTGGCGATAATAGTAATGAAGCTCTAAATTTAGTTAAAGGCGGAATGGGGAAAGATGAATTACTTGAAAAGTGTAATTGTGTTCTTGGTCTTAATAAAATTAAC
>ENA-OWPI01002277-OWPI01002277.1-marine-metagenome-genome-assembly--contig:-NODE-2277-length-18283-cov-13.819785_pt1 | contig 18283 bp, 12 predicted proteins | sample MGYA00238138_ERZ651775 | MGnify/ENA primary metagenome ERZ651775 (study PRJEB26906, sample SAMN06265043) | marine metagenome | isolation source: Helgoland LTER site | place: Germany:Helgoland, sampling...
ATAATACTGCAAATTTACGCATTGCCACGTAAGCACTACCTTCGTGGGCAAGCAAAAGAAAAATGAATGCATTCCTAAGGATATTAAAGACCATGCGTCCCTTTGCAGGGATGCTCTTATTGGCGTCTTTTTTCAATCTATTGACGGTGGTTTTCAGCATCGGATCGGTAGGGGCATTAATTCCTATTTTGAATCTGATTTTCGATACACCAGGTACAGATCTTACTGGCGCTGCACAGTGGAAAGTTACTCTAGCAGAGACGATACAAGCCTTAAAGGAAAGTCGTGGCGCATTGTACACTCTACAAACCGTCGTATTGATCACTTTAGGAATCTTTGTAGCGAAAAATCTATCGCGGTACGCCGCACTCTGGATATTAGCCCCTGTACGCAATGGTGTAGTCGCGAATTACAAGCAAGCATTACACGACAAATGGTTGGCTATGAGTTTTCGTCAGCACCAGAAACTTCAGAAAGGCGACCAGTTAACTCGGGCAACGGCAGATTTGACTGAAATAGAATGGACCATGCTCAAAGGCATGGAGGGATTGGTTCGTGATCCGTTAATGATTTTGGGTACACTTATTTTGTTGTTCTCCATGAGCCCTCGGCTGACTTTGATGGCCATAGCAATCATTCCTATTTCAGGTGGATTGATCGCAACAATCGGGAAAAGTTTAAAGAAAAGTGCACAGGCTGCACAGAGCCAATTAGGAAATACCACTTCCGAACTTGAGGAGGCACTAACCAACTTTCCCATTATTCAGAGTTATGTTGCAGAAAATAGAAGAGCAACGCGCTTTGGTCAAAGTGTGGATTTGTGGCGCAAATTCATGATTAATGTCTATCGAAAGCGCGATTTAAGTTCGCCCATTGCTGAGGTATTGGGCGTAGGTGTATTGCTCGCCGTTCTCTATCTAGGAGGACAGGAAGTATTGAATGGCAGGTCGTTAACAGGTGGAGAATTGGTTGCTTTTGTCGTACTCTTCTACCAACTCATTCCAGCATTTAAAAACCTCACGAATGCCCTGTATGACATTCAAAAAGGCAATGCCAGTGCAGCTCGAATTTTTGAAGTTTTAGATCAAGAAGAAGCTAAAGACGGTAATCTAGAAGTGGATTCCAGCCATTGGGAGCAGGGATTGCGCTTTGAGCATGCAACCTTTGCCTACGAGCCGGGAGTGCCTGTGATTAACGGGCTACACCTGAATGTAATGCCAGGAAAAACCACTGCATTAGTAGGCCCTTCTGGCGGTGGAAAAAGCACCCTATTGCATTTATTGGCAGGTTTTGATTATCCCCAAACCGGTGCATTAAATCTTGCGGACGTTCCATTAAATGCTTTTAAACGGGCTTCCTATCGCAAGCATACCGGATGGGTGCCACAGCAGCCCTTATTGTTTAACGATACCATCGCTGCGAATGTAAGTATGAGCGGAACGCTCGATAAGTCGAGATTAATGCATGCGCTTGAAGCTGCGCATTGTTTGGAATTTGCGCAAGAATATTTGGCTAAGGAGACATTAATAGGCGAAGGCGGAAACCAATTAAGCGGTGGACAACGCCAACGGTTAAGCATTGCGCGCGCCTTCTATGCAGACCCAAGTTTATTGCTTTTAGATGAGGCAACTGCCGCATTAGATAACGAGAGCGAAGCCCGCGTTCAAGAGGCATTGATAGCGCTGATGAAAGGACGTACTACGGTAGTGGTAGCACACCGTCTGAGCACCGTTCAGCACGCCGATCAAATCGCATATGTAGAAGCAGGTAGGGTAGTCGAGCTGGGTACGCACTCAGAACTTCTTCAAAAAGCGGGTAAATACGCGGCATTGGTTAACTTAGGTACATTAAACGCAGAAGCATGAGCCACCATTTAGTCCAGATTGAGCATCTTGGTATTGCAGTTAAGGATCTTGAAGCAGGAAACGCACTGTATACAAAGCTTCTAGGCGTTCCCCCCTACAAAGAAGAAGTAGTAGAGAGCGAAGGCGTTCGTACCAGTTTCTTTAAAGCTGGACCCAACAAGATTGAACTGCTCGAAGCCACGAATCCAGAAAGTCCCATTGCAAAATTTATAGAAAAGCGCGGCGAAGGCATTCACCATGTTGCCTATGCAGTCGAAGACATAGCGGCCGAAATGGATCGATTAAAACGGGAAGGTTTTCGCTTGTTGAATGATGCGCCGAAAGCAGGCGCAGACAATAAATGGGTTTGTTTCCTTCACCCTAAAGATGCTGGGGGAACGTTAATCGAACTGTGTCAAGAACGCAGTTAATTCCTTCTTCAAATCACCTTCCTGACAATTAAAAAGCAGGGTCTGAAATCCCAATGCTGCGGCACTGTCTAAATTTTCTTGGGTATCATCAATGAACAATACTTCAGCAGGTTCTGCATTCATCGCTTGTGCAACCTTCTCAAAGTACGACGCGTTGGGCTTGCGTTCATGCATTTCATACGAGAGAAAGAGTCCATCAAACGCATTGGTAAAATGGGTCCAAAGAAACGGACCGGAAGCAGCGGCAATGGCCTCAATGTGTGCTGCATTGGTATTGCTGACAAGCGCTAAATCATACGATTTCCCTAATTTCTTAAGGAACAAAGTTTCATCTCTTAAATTTCCGAGCATACTCATCCAGGCTTGCCTCACACATTGCGCACTCTGTAGAAATTTACATGAGGCGGTGAGTGATTGGAAAAATTCGCGCTGGCTCACTTCACCCACTTCAAACGCATGGTGCAATTCCGTAAAATGCGCTTCAGAGAGCTGCATGCCACAGCGTTCGAACTGTTCTTTCGTGTTTTCAGGGTAAATGGGGATGAAAATATTCCCGAAATCGAACCAAATTTGCTTTATCATAACTGTGTTTAAGACCTTCTTCTGGTACAATACTAAGCAAAAGTTGTAACGTGATATATGCTCCGTAATTTCTTTAAACAGCAGAAGAAATGTGGTCATTCTAACTAATCGAACGAAAAAGGCCTGTTATAGCAATATAACAGGCCTTTTTTTATTCACGCTCCTGTGGTTATTCGCACGATGAACAACTATTGAAACATACGGTAGATAATGACACTGCACTATCAATATTGACCGATCTGTTCGTATAGACATCTATAGTATTTGTGCATTCTAATCCTGCCTCAAAAGACTCTTCAATATTTTGATTGTCGAGGATAAATTTATATTCCATCGTACCAGCTGGGACAATGGCAGTTCCTTCATAAACCATATCTCCATCGTCATCACTAAGGGTGTTACAAGATCCACACCAGCTGTTGAAAGTTCCAAATACACCTACGGAAGCGAATTCGCCTTCGTAATTTGACATGTCTACGGAGAAAGTGACTTCAACTCCTTCAACGTCAGAGGTTTTATGCGTGTAAACTTTCATGTACTGAATGACTCCATCGGTCATATATACATTAACATGGTTGTCCTCGATATGAATAGAATTTCCAGACTTTACCTTCAACTCATGTCCGGTAACAAGCCAAACGCCACCGTCGACAGTATCCTCTGCGTTAACGAATTTGAGCGGTACACCCCACTGCTGATCGATACTCACATCTGCATCTTTCATCCAATTTGTGAGTCCTTCACGGAAAGCTTCTTTTCCTTTAATTTGCTCTCCATCTTTGAGCTCAACCATAATAGAATCACCACATAATTCCATCATAGCTTCGATACTTTTCGATGAATGCAGATCACAGAATTTGATCCAATTATCCATACTTTCTCCTTGGTCTGCGATAAATGCCCCCCCATCGAGGCCAGCAAAACCAATTTTATCCATAGAAGACATTTCCTCTTCCACTGGTGCTTCGCAACTAGATAGAATTCCTATTGATAGGATTCCTAACAACAACTTAATTTTTTTCATCATTTCATGATTTAGTTTCAAATAAATATAAGAAACACCAGAATAATATTTCTAAAGTCTATTCATCATGAGTCACTTTTGATGTCATTAGATATAAAAAAAACCTTTCGGACATATTGTTTTAATTTCAGTCTTTAAAAAGATAGTGGGTTGTATCTTTACCGAGATTGTTCTCACCGACCAATGAAAGCGGGCCTATAGCTCAGTTGGTTAGAGCACCTGACTCATAATCAGGTGGTCCCAGGTTCGAGCCCTGGTGGGCCCACTGAAAATCAAGCACTTACGTCTAACGATGTAGGTGCTTTTTGTTTTAATTGAGCCCTGTAATTACTGACTTCACTAATATTTGATAATCCAAGTGACGGATTAATAATTGAAGAAAGGTAGTCAATCTGAAATTTCTATTGTGTCACTTATTAAGTTGAATGTGTCACTTTTAATGTCACTCACTTCGCAGGGGGCTTTTCCGTTTACAACTTTTACTTCTTCACATTTCTTGGAAGTCTGGTGTTTAAAAACTGATCATTGAATTAAGATGGTGATCAAATCGCTGGGGTTTAGAGTATCGGTAGATTATATCAACTCTTTTAATAAAGTATCCTCAGGGACGGCCTCGTAGATAAAAATATGCGACAATAGAATGAAATATATAATTGATAATTATTATCACATCTCACCAAAAATTAGTAATTAGAACGCTAAGAAACAACCGATAGTAAAGTTTTCTGATGTCAGAGTTCTTTATGTGGGATGTAAATCGAGTTCAATTATTGTTTGGACAGTTATGGATAAAAAAATTAGATAAAGGATAAAATATATAAACTAATAATAATCATCCATTACTGAATGAATACCTATCATTATACAAATATTTAAGCCATGGTCAATTTTGTATTCGGTCTTTTAATTCTAGCTAACACCAGCTTTGTTCTAGAAGAAATCCGTGATCAAGATATTTTTTACAATTTTATTTATTATCAGAACGAATTGTATGTGGGTTCAAATAAAGGAATTTATCTAATCGATCCCTCCGGTTCGAGAGAAATGATTCTTTACGATCAATCGGTAGTAGGCCCTATAAATTCGGTTTTAAGCCAATCTGAAGGGTACTTGGCTGAGTTTATTGAGGTTCCTGAACAATTATCAGAATTGTATCCTTACGCTACAACGGATATAGCCTATCAAGGGAATGATTGTTACCTTATTTCAAGGGGTAAGCTATTGGTCTATCACAAGCCGTTATTTTCTTTTTCGCCTCACCGGAGCGTGCGATCAATTTCCCCTCAAGGTATAGGTACCTATGGAGGGGTATATATTAGTGGGGAGAAGCTAAAGAAAATAACATACACTGATGGCAAAATAAGGGAGTTCGGAGATATTACGATGGTTTGCTACAATGGTCTATTAAAATATGAAGACAATCAAGAAGTCGTGTTATATGATAATGACAATTCGATTAGATCAAACGCTGAGTACGGCCGCATCAGAGATATTTTCTCTATTGGCCAATCAAAATATCTGCTTATCTCAACCAAGGGTATTTATGAGTACGATGAGCAATCAGGTATTTTCGAGCTATTATATGTATGTCAAAAGAAAATCATAACGGTAGGAAATAAAATCGACGATCGGATTAGTGATAGAGGAGAATTTCATTTTATGGACAATGGAAGATACATCTCATTAGACTTGAAAAGGAAGGGGTTCTATATTATTGATAATGCGATTGATGATAGAATAATCAATGCGATAGAATGTGAAATAAACGGTAATCATTTTTTTGTAGTCACGGAGGATTCAAAGTTGTTGAAATATCAAAGAGTAAAAGAAGGTTTGGAATTAATTAACCAGGTTAAACTTGAATCCGCTGCTCATACCATAGTCGATTTTAAAGACATAATATTTTTAGCGGGTAACAGTGGCTTGAGCATTTTTAATAAAACTAAAAATCAAATAGCTGGCGATATCATTATTGATGAGTTTAACAGCAACGCTGTATATAAGTCAAGCACTCAAATTAGTTTCGGTGGTATCAATGGTGTTTATACGTTTAACGATTTATTACTACTCGAGAAAGAACTAGTTTTCAAAGATTATATAATTGCTAATAATAAAGGACGTATACGTCTAGGTGTTATAGTCTCCTCACTAGCATTATGTATCGGTGCCATAATCTTTCGATTAAGGAAAAATAGAAATATATCCGATGAAGAAATGATTTCAAGGGTTAAGCGTTTTGTTCGCAGCAATCTGTCCGTTGTAACTTTAAAAATGTTAGAAGACCAACTAAAGTTGGATTACAACGAACTCAATAGTTTAAGTAAAAGCTTTAAGCCGGCAAAGTATATAAAGGAGCAGAGAGGCGCCGTCGCAAAAAAAATGCTGCTAGATAAAGCGTCCGTCTCTGAAATTTCTAAAAAAACGGGTTACTCTGAGACCTATATCGTTAAGAACAAATACAGGTTCATAAAATAAATATTGGTTTTGTCTAAATCGTTGTTCGAATCAACTCGAACCATAAGACGTTCATTTTATTGAAATGCCAAAAGTGATTTATGAAGTTGCTTTAATTCCTACTAAAATTAATTGTTATTGAACCTTAAAAAAGTTAGACTTTACCTTGACTCAACGTATTGAATCCGTTTTGACCAGGTAGGTGGATTGATCATAAATGGAATCTCATATTTCAATCGAAAGGAGAATAACCCGCCCACGCGTTTGCTTAACGCTTGATCAAAATATTGTTTTAAAAGAAGACAAAACTTTTATAAAAACGACCTTTTTTCACTAAAAAAAACATTTATCCCCGCTTTATTTTAACTGTAATTATGCCGCAGAAACAAGCTAGTTATGTTGAATGCAAAGCGATATTTTTTTTTAGTAATAGCGTCGTTGATGGTCAGTTGTCAAGGCAATAAGGTTCTCTTTACAGATGTTCCTGAGAAATTATACGTTGAAATACCTGAGGCAGTTATTCAGGTGGGAGATATTTTAGATGTAAACATCACTTCTTTAAATAGCCAGAGTACTTCTATTTTTTCACCAACTTCTTTGGGGAAAATAGGAACAATAAGAAATTTAGAAGCTAGAAAGTTAGATGGCTATATGGTTGATCGATTGGGATATATAGATATTCCAATTATCGGGAAGATACATGTTGCCGCAATGTCTTGTTCTTCAATTTCGGATTCTATTAAATCGAAATCCAGAGAATATGTGCTCAATCCTAATGTCAGGGTTAAGGTTTTAAACTTTCGAGTTTCAGTTTTAGGCGAAGTGAATAGTCCCGGTACGTATGACGTTATAAATCAAAAAATTTCGTTGCTAGAATTAATTAGTAGATCTGGAGGCCTAAGTAAAGCCGCGGACGCATCTAGAGTAATGATAATAAGAGACTTTAATGAAAAAGTGGAAACACGATATATAGATTTAACAACTTTAGAATTCGTCAATTCAGAATTTTACTACCTAAGACAGAATGATGAGGTCTATGTACTCCCAGATAGACTTTCACAAATTTTTGATTATAGCGCATTTAGGTATATGGGCTGGGGTTTCACGGCTTCAGTTATAGCAATACTAAATTATATTAATTGATAATGGATAGTAAGAACCAATTCGATTCAGGCGAAGAGCTAAATCTCCAACAACTACTATGGGCTGTGTTATCTTACCGTAGGCTAATTATATCGTCGTTTATACTATTCACATTAACTGGAATACTCTATAGTTATTACACGCCAGAAACTTATACGACGAATGCTACATTGTTATTGAGAGAAGATCAATCGACAGCTTCAAATTTCATCAGCGAGAATGATTTTCAATTCCTTTTCAACAACGACAGACAAGGCGAAGATCACATCTCCATTTTTACATCGACCATAGTGTTAAATGATGTAGTAGAGAAACTGGATTTGAAATACGAATATTATAAGATGCATACCCTTAAGCAGGATGAAAAGCTTGTAAAAAACACTTTACCATTTGAACTCCGATTTAAAGATGACAAGGTAAATCAAACATGCGTGTTACGTTATTCTAAGAACCTAGTATTTATTGAGATAGACGACAACCTCTATTCATTTCCAAAAAGCCAAAGCAAATTTGATAATTCGTTATTTATCTACCAGAAGCTTTCTTCTAGTTACGATGCTGAGGAAAGTTATATGATTAAAAAGTATACCAAGAGTGAAACTGTTGAGCGGTTGAAATCAAATTTTACGGTCACTCAATTGAATGAATCTAATGCATATGAAATTGCATACTCTGGACCCAACAAAGAGTTGAATTCGCATACTCTTGAAGGTATAGTAACTGGAATTCAGCAAAATAATATTGTTGAAAAGCAAGCTATATATCAAATGGCGATAAACTATATAGATCAAAGAATTCTTGAGCTGAGTCAAAAAATAGATTCTTCGAATTTTTTGATTTCTAACTATAAGGTTGCGAATAATGTTTATTTGCCTGTAAGTCAGACAAATGTATTATTGACAAATCTGGATGAGGTTGAACGAAAAATATTCATTAATTCGCTTCAGAGTGAACTTTCTACTAAGTTATTGCATGATTTGGAGCGGCAAAAATCTTTCGATTTGTTGCCTAACGATTTAGGGATAGAAAATGTGAACATCAACCAGATGGTTTTTGAATTCAATAAGATCATTTTAGAAAAAAACAATTTGATCGATGCTACTGAGAAAAATCCACTTGTAGTTCAGATGCAGAATCAGCTGAGGGATTTAAGATCGAATATTTTAAACAGTATAAGTCTTTATCAAAGTAAGTTAGAAACTAAACTTATCAGGTACAGGGACTATAAGAATAAAAATAAGTCATTAGCCGGCACCATCCCTTTACAAGAAGCTGAATTAGGTAATTTGGAGCGAGACATCGAATTAATGCGTAATCTATATTCTTACCTATCTCAAAAAAGAGTTGAAGCTCTTATCAGTTTATCCTCGTTAGAAACGAATTTTGAATTAATCAATGAAGTTGATTATGAATTCGCGTTAACCTCAAACAAACAAAGGACATGGGCGATATTTTCGATGTTAGGATTGATTGTCCCAGTAGGATTTAGTCTAAGTGTGTTCTTTATTCGAACAAATTATGTTGACTTGGAGTATTTGAGGGAGAAACTGGACAATATTGAATTTCTTGGTTTATTAAGGTATTCAAAGGATAAATCATCTCTTGAGGACAGTTCCATGCAGCAGGAACTTTTGAACAGAGTGTATCACAACATTAAAGCATTAAAGACGGAAACAGAAAATGGTCATGTAATCATGGTAACTTCCTGTATTAAGAATGAGGGAAAAACGGCTACAGCTTATAGTCTAGCGAAATATTTAGGCAGTATTAATAAAAAAGTGGTTTTATTAGGTCTTGATCAATGGAATCCAGACTTACACAAGCAGTTAAGTACTGCATATAAAAAAGGTGGATTATCGAAAGTCTTATTTGAAGATATAAATAGTGTCCATGAATCCTACGAGAAGTATAAAACTCTTGAGGATAATTTTGATGTCCTACTTTCTACAACAAACACAGATAAAGTGAATGATTTAAGTGATTTAAAAAGGTTTAATGATCTAATCACTTATTTAAAAGAAAGATACGATTACATAATTTTCGATACTGCACCGGTATTACTAAAAGTCGATTCTCTTAGACTTATGGGGAAATCGGATTTCGTTGTTAATGTTTTTCGGAAAAATTACTCTCCGAAAAAATCTATTGAAGATGTATTGGAGTATCAGAAAAAATATAACCCCAAAGCAATGGGATATGTATTAATTGACGACTCTAAACGCGACAAGCTTTTAGATAAATACGCTTACAGCTATGGCTATGGCTATGGCTATGGAGCGCAATAAATTTCTTTAACGAGTGCTGAATAAATTAAATGTTAGTGCCAAACCAATATCACTAGCTATCGAAGAGGACCGGAGTAGCGTATTTAGTTACTCTGGTCCTTTACTTTTATTCCATACCATTCCAAGATCATAAACCACAAAAGAGCGTCGAATTATTGTAATGTTGATCAAAACATGCAAAAGCTCAATCATTTTAAATAAAACTGTATTGTTCTCGAAGAAAAGTTTTAAACGTGTCAGTATCTCGGGTAAGTTTGACTGTGCTATTTTCCAAACAGTAAGCAATTCGTCAATCAAATAATTAAAAATGCTAACTTTAAATAGTTCACGCGCATTACGGAAGAGCTCAAAACATGAGCTAGACTGACTTTATTTAATACACGTGAGAAAGCAGTGACATATGAAATTAAGCCCTTGATGGTATGAGAGATCTTAAATATCTATTTGCGTACACAGTGCCCATTTCAGTTTACATATCGTTTATTTCGACTGGGATTTGGACGTATTCTGCGGTTGTCTATGTTTTCTTGATCATCCCATTGTTGGACTTGATTTTGGGTGAAGAAAAAGATAATATTCCCGACGAAAGTGTTGCCAGTCTTCAAAATAAATGGATTTTCGATGTCATGTTGTTTTTAAATGTTCCAATTGTATTTGGACTATTATTTGTAGGATTTTCTTCAATTCAAACAGGCGATTTTAATACTCTTGAGACGATCGGTATTGCTATTTCAACAGGCGTTTTGTTAGCAACAAACGGCATAAATGTGGCTCACGAATTGGGTCATAGACGCACGTATTTTGCGCGATTTACGAGCAAACTCCTATACATGCCGTGTCTGTACATGCATTTTTATATTGAACATAATTTTGGTCATCATTTAAATGTTGCAACACCAGAAGATGGTGCTACTGCTAGAATCAATCAGTCGGTCTACTCATTCTGGTTTACTTCAATCACCAAGCAATATTTAGACGCGTGGAAACGCCAAAAAATAATCCTCGAAACCCAGAAAAAATCTTTCTTCTCTCTGAAAAATGATATGATTTTTTATCATTTGATACAGCCACTATACCTGTTCAGTATCTATTATATCTTCTCTTTTGAAGTAATGATTTTCGCAATTGTAGTTGGAATAATTTCGATTCTATTTTTGGAATGTATCAACTATATAGAGCATTACGGTTTACAGCGTCAAAAGTTAGCTTCTGGCCGTTATGAGCGGGTCGAACCCCATCACTCGTGGAATTCAAATTTTAAAATTGGAAGAATTACGCTTTACGAACTAACACGACATAGCGATCATCACTTCAAATCTTCAAAGAAATATCAAGTCCTGGATAATCATGAAGAGTGCCCTACACTGCCTATGGGCTATCCATCGGCAATCCTTTTGAGTTTTGTTCCGCCGCTCTGGTTTAGAGTAATGAATCCCAAGGTCCCTCAAGTCCAGTAGAGGCGATTTCGCGAACAATGACATCAGGATTAAAGCGCGTTATTTGAATTGATCAGCAAAACGAGACCAAAGTCCTGTGTCAGGAAGACCTGCTGTGAATAGTACAGGACTGTTATTGATGGTTTCGGGAAGCTCCAGCATGTGGGCATGCAGCGCAATCTGTTGTTTTAAATAGGGCTGCGCGTTGCCGTATTTCTCGTCCCCAATGATTGGGCAACCGATGTGGGCCAATTGTGCCCTGATTTGATGGAACCGCCCCGTTTTTGGCTTGATTTCCAGCAAACAACCAAAGTCGGTGACCGCCAATGTACGGTAGCTTAACTGGGCAAGCTTTGCACCTTTCTTTTTGCCGCTTACGACCATTGCTTTTTTTTGCTCAAGATCGGTCCATAAGTGATGTTCTAATAGTCCCGAATCTAACTCCGGGGCCGAGCTAGTTATAGCCAGGTACGTCTTTTTGATTTGTCTGTTTTCAAACCACTGGTTTACTGTTTTAAGTGTACCCGGGCGCTTTGTCATAAGTAAGATTCCGCTTGTTACGCGGTCTAAGCGGTGGGTAATACCAACGAATGGAGTTTTTACTTTTTCACTTAAATGAGCACGCACCAAAGCTTCGGCATTATCGGCTTCAAATTTATTGTGTTCAGAAATGATACCCGCAGGTTTAGTGATCACAATGATTTGATTGGATTCAAAAAGGATATCGATGGCGGACATGGAGTTTTTTCTATGATGGAGGGTAAAAGTAGTTCAATTTAGGGCTGCCCATAGCAGCTTAAGGCAGGTTCATGTATTTTAGCACCACATTTGCGCAAACATGAAATTGAACCTTAGCGAAATACCGTACAAATTCAGGCACTTTTATTGGAAATGGTTGTGTTAATGTTAGAAATGCGCCGTGCATAATGATTTTATTAAAGACTGATAATCAAAGCATCAGATTAATTTTAACCAGAAACTAGTGAAGCTGAAATTCGTTCACCGTTATTTTGTATTTTAATTACTTTGTTACTCATTATCTTTAAAAAAATCAAATGATACCCTACAATCGATTATCATTTTCTCTGTTTCACAACTTTATTAAATCCTAAACAGGAACTAATTCGTAAGATAATTTATACAATAAATCACGGAATGGCATTAAAGTTATTTTTATTATTCGTTCAAAGTATTGACGTTCTATTTATTCGAAAAAAATATATAGTTTTTGGAAGCAGGGCAGGCAGGGGCTATGCGGATAATGCGAAATACCTTTATGAATACTATCTATCTAGAGGTAAAGAAGTCTACTTTATTACTCGGAATAAGAAAGAACTCTACAATATCCCAGGTGAACCAATTTACGCTTACAGCCTAAAAGCAGCTTATATTATGTTGCGATCGAAGACTTTATTTTGTACGCATGGAAGATCAGATTTTTTCCCGTATAAATTGAAGCCTATTTATGGTAGAGAAGTTATTAATCTATATCATGGGATACCAGTAAAGAAAGTTGGTGATCAATCGCCTCGTCAACGTCGTGAGATTAGACATTGGAACAAATTTATTGTTTCCTCTGATTTTGAGGCTGAATTTCTTTCGAAGCAATTTGAGATGGACTTGAATAGATTTTTAGTTGTTGGTCAGCCACGAACGGATAAACTATGGGAATATAAACAACCACAAACAGGACGTGCAAACTCCTTGATACTCTACGCTCCCACTTTTAGAGATCAAGATTGCGTTCGATTATTCCCTTTTGAAGATGTTGATTTGCATTCGATAGATAAATTTTTAAAGCTGAATAATCAAGAAATACACATAAGAGTGCACCCAAACGACGAAAAATATTTTAGAGATTTAGGTTATAATGAAAAATATGAAAACATTAAAGTCGTCAACCCTGCAGAAGAGCCATCAATTAATGATGTGTTGCATAGATATGGCAAATTAATAACTGATTACTCTGGCATTGCGCTAGATTTTTTGATTTTGGATCGGCCAATTGCCTACATACCTTACGACTATAGTTCTTACGAAAAGCATAGAGGGTTTTCGTACAACTATCATGAGCATTTAGCAGGTGTTATTCTTACTAATCAGGTTGACCTTTTTAATTTCCTTGAAACAGAGGATAACGCCATTTCGAATAAAAGAAATGCAATGTTGTTAAAATTCCGCAAGTTTAGGGATGGTAAATCGTCGGAAAGAATTTATGAAATATTCGAGGCTAAAAACTAATACTTTACAGCATATGGTGAAAATACTTCTTTAATCTAGCCAAGGCGAGAAATACTATAATCATGGAAAATATAAACCTATATAAACCCTCAAAAGGCATCACTATGGAAATGAAAATTATAAACGTACCCGTCAATACTACAGAAAGAAGATCCTTGTTGAACGGAGAAATCTTACACATTCTATAAAGATATCCACTTCTCATTATATTAAGTAATAGTAATGTTAACACATTAGAATACGCAACTCCAGCAACGCCAAATGATGGAATTGCTACAAGGTTAAAGCAAATCGTACAGGCCAAAACAATAAATGTGATTTTGACATTAACTTTATAGTAAGGCGATGTCGCAATTAATTCACCATTTGATCCAAAAATAGCGCTTACAAATCTACCAATAAGAAGAATTTGAATTACTCGAATAGAATCGAAAAACCTTTCTCCTTCAGGGATATATGCGAAAATCCATTGGATATTTGTTAGAATAATGAATATGCAAAAAAAGGTTATAGCTGTTTGAATAGTTGCGCTATTTGCGTAAAGTTTTTTGAGAGAAATTAAACTACTGTTATTCCAATATCTTGAAAATTTTGGCGCCACTATTTGACTGATAGGCCTTCTAAGGGCATCAATTGTTGTGGCAAAAAAGAATGCTAAGCCATAAATACCGACGGTCGAGAAGTTAGTAAGTAACGAGAGCATTTGTATATCGATGGTAGCTAAGATGATATCAATAGAAGTACCTAACACTACGTATTTAGAATACGAACGAACTTTCTTCAATAAAGGTTTTGTTATCGCCGTTAAATTCCATGTGGTTTTAGTTAGACGCCACGTTCGTATTAAACTTGTGATACCGAGAATAAAAAATATCCAACTATACGCACTGATTAGAATTGAGAAATTATAGTAATTGAAGTAGACTAGTAAAGAAGAACAGATTAAAGCGATGCGTAGAATAATATTTTGTACGAAGAGCGGCCCTAGTATTTTATTATGGGCTGATGAAATGCGTATCGATAGGAGAAATGCGATACCTCCGGCCGCCATTGGTCCAATTGCATAATACTCTGTTTTGAATGACGCGATTTCATAGTAACTAGATATAAAATAAGGCGCAATAGAAAGAATAACAATAGTTGCGCATATAATGAGTGTCGTTCTAGAAAATATAGCGTCATCAAATTCACTCCGAACAAGTTTACTGTCTGAGCTAAATTTAATATACGTCCTGTGTAATCCGAAAATTAGAATATTTGCGAATAATACACCGGTTCTCTCAATCCATCGAAACATGCCATATTCTTCCGTGCTTGCAATTTCAGGAAGGATTAAAATATTAACATATACTGCCAATACAATTCCTATTAAATTTATCAAAGAGGCTGTAGAGAATTGTTTGACTAAAATTGTCATTAGGTTTTAATTACTAGGGTTATTTACGATTTTAATCACTTTCTGGATAGTAAAGTTTGGATAGCGGTGTTAAGGATTTATCATAAGAATGATATTTTTTTTTTGTTTTACTTTTATTGACAGGAGTATCAATAATTTTCTTAGCCAAATCTGGTTGAGTTTGAAATTTCAACCATTTCATTAAACTTATGGCCTCGTCTACATTGGTAAATAGTTTCTCAGATTGAAGAGTATAAACTCTTTCCACGGAGATGCTACGCTTAAAATTTTCAATATATTCATTCGTTGTATTCCATAACCACGCTATTTTATCCGAACGACTCATCAAGTTTAAAGACTCAGGAGGTGAGATTCTGCCTTCGTCCGTAATAGATTGACCAGTGTACCATTTTCTTTGCATTCCAGATGAAATAAATGAACTAGGATGCCTAACTAAATGAATGAATTTAGCTTTTGGAAAAAGTTCTGCAATGGCGGGGGCGAAAAAAGTCAATCTATTGTTAGTTTCAACATAGCGCAATCCACTTAACTGATAGTCGCGAATGGCCTCGTAACGACCGGCTAAGAAAGCTCCTTTGGCAAAGGAAATATCACGCGTCACATAGGCGGTCTTGCTCGTTAAAAGCATTTCAGGAAGTGCTTCGTGTTCGATATGTAAGCCCTTTTCTAGTTCAAAAAGACGAGTGAGCAGCATTGTTCCCACCCGACCTGTTGAAAGAACAAATATGGGTTCAGACTCATCAAATATATGTTGAGGAAGGGCTTCGCTATTTTCAAGGTGGCCATTTAGTTTAGCCCTTAATTTTAGTGCTTTCCAATACTTTATATTGAAGTCATACCATTCCTTTAAGAGTTTATCTTTCCTCATGCTTGGGGTAGTTTGTACTTAAGTATATTTTTGAATTGCCTCCTAAAAGAAACAGTATCGTATTGCTTGATATGGAGCTGTAGCTTTTTTCTTATCGCAGGTAGATCTTTACCTTGAAGTTGTTTGATTTTTTCAGGAATTTCAGCCTCATTGTTGTAGCGGAGTAATTCGTCTTCAACAATCTCTATCTGACCACCACTATTGTGTACAATGGGAATACAGCCCGCAGCTATTCCTTGAACAGTAGTTATTCCAAATGGCTCTGAACGGAGTGAGTGTAAAAAGAAAGTTGAAGATGATAAAAGTTTGTCTCGCTCTTCTTCGCTCGCATCGGGGACTAAATGAACATTTGTCAGCCAAAGCGAGTCTATGACCTTTTGACATTTGTTAAAATAGGATTCGTCATTCTTGAAACCAACGAGATATAAGTCATAATTGGGTAATTCGCGCATCATTACAATTTGCTCAATCTGTCTTTTGTTTGGAGAAAATCTTCCTAGACTTATGATTTGCTTTGGATTTTTATCGGCAATAAGTAAAGTTGTTTGAACTGGCGGGTAGAGTATTTCAGAAATTCTTGAATGATAACAATTTTCGAACTCTTCTGCAGTGAATTTACTATTAGCGACTTGTAGATCATTTACACTGGTTTTGAGATGCCAGTTATACAATAATAGATTTAATAAAAAGGGGTCCCTGTCAAGTTTAAAAAATGACTTCCAGGTCCAGTTTTTCAATATTCGAGCCTTACGTGGATAATGGACATAGCTCAAAATATTGATGCTTTCGTCTAAGCCTAAACTAGTATTGTTGCTATTAATTACTAAATCATAATCTTTAAGATGAGCATTTACCTGTCTATTGAAGTTCGTTATATTCCACTCAAAAGGCAGCTTTGGTTCTGGTATTGGATTGAATTTTATTTTAATTGTACTACCATAATGCTTTAAAATATCATTATCTGTAATTCTAAATCTATAGGCGTAAAACTCAGGAATAATGCCCATTACATTCAAGACTTTCGTCATCTCGAAAGTGACCTGGAAACGACCTCCTAATTGGACTCTATTTTGGATAAATGCAACTCTCATAAAATCAAAGGTAAACGGACTATTTTAAATTCAAGGCCAATTCTATTTTTGTCAGCGCAACAGTAGGTTTTTAATGAATTTTCTATTGACCAGTAGGGCAGCAACGACGATTAAGCCAGAAACTAAAAACTTAAGAAGACCGTCGAAAGGAACCTTGTGGCAAAGTGCTCCCACGGCTAAGGTGCCTAATAGGATTGCGAGGCTTTCTTTAGTAAAAGGTTGAAGGCCACTTTTTCGATAAATCATAATGGCTCGCATGGTATTGACGAAAACAACCGCAATTAAGCCGCTGTAGGCAACGCCTAATATCCCATAACGAGGTATAAAGAGAAGGTTGAGTATCACATTAATTAAGAGCATAATGGAACCAATTTGCATGTTCAATTGGTAGAACGGACTATTAGCAATGATTTCACCATTAGAACCGAATGCAGCATTGATGTACTTTCTCGCTAAAGTCCAAATCACCACTGGAATGGCTGGGTAGAAGCGTTCGCCATCGGGAATGAGCGAAAATATCCACTCAACATTTACTACTACCATGATCACATATGCAGCGTTAACCACCATCTGTGCGCTCGAAGTTTTTTCATAAATCTTTTTGAGCACCACCATGTTGTTTTTGTTCCAACTTGTCGAAATCTGAGGCGCCAGCATTTGGTTGATGGGACGGCGAATACCGTCTATTACGGAGCCCATGAAAAAGGCCATCCCATAAATACCTACGCTGTTCATGTCCGTAAGCATAGAGAGCATCTGGACATCAAGGGTATTAATGCCAATCTCAATGAGCACACTAAAGACACTGATCCAGGCAAATTTTTGAACGTCACCACCCATGGGTGCCCACAGATGTCTTAGATAAAACTTAGGCTTAACGCGGTTCCATGCATACAATAGCGCAATGGCCCCCAATGCTAAAGAAGCCCATGCATAAGCAATGAGCCAATGGCTGAAACCAAAAATTCCACTGTTTAAGAATAAAACTAAGGCAAGTGCAATCATGGCGATGCGTAACCCCATGTTTTTAATGAATACGGGAATGGCAATTTTTTTTGTAGTGGCTGCAGCAGAAACGGCCATTAAAAAAGCCATACCGCTAACTATGAAAAAGCTGAGGTAGCGCAGCAAATAAGCATCTTCTGGTTTAAAGCTGAAATAGGGTGCGAGTAGGGGACCGAACACAAATACTAAAACACCCACGGCAAGCATGAGTAGCGTGCTGCGACCAACCACCGTACTTTCAAATTCTTTTTTGTCTTTCGAAGGATCAGAATGAAACTTTGTAAACGAACGGTGTACTCCAAAAAGCAAAATATTTGACAGGAGCACAGCACTGCGTTCCATCCACCGGTACATTCCTAATTCCTCAGTGCTAAAGAGTTTTGGAAGAAGCCAAAGATTGAGCGCCGCACCCAAAAGGATACCAACGAGGTTTATTAACGCGCTGGAAGAGATTTGTTTTTT
>ENA-OWPI01002278-OWPI01002278.1-marine-metagenome-genome-assembly--contig:-NODE-2278-length-18276-cov-2.995824_pt1 | contig 18276 bp, 17 predicted proteins | sample MGYA00238138_ERZ651775 | MGnify/ENA primary metagenome ERZ651775 (study PRJEB26906, sample SAMN06265043) | marine metagenome | isolation source: Helgoland LTER site | place: Germany:Helgoland, sampling...
CATAAAAAGATTTATTAAGAGGAATATAGTGATCAGAAGGCAAAACCATATATCTTTCCTCTTGATTTTGTTTTATTGAAGCCAAAACAGGCAGAGCCAAAGCAGAGAAAGTATTCTTTGACTCAGGTTCTAAAATTACCCTTTCAACTTCTAAACCTGTTTTAGATAATGATTCTTCTACCAAAGATAGATACTCTTCGGAAGTCACGATTATAGGTTTCTTAAATAAATCCCTATTATTAATTCTTTGGAGGGTTAAATCAAAAAGAGATAAATCACCAAATAATGAAATGAACTGCTTGGGCCTCTGCTTCGTTGAAAGCGGCCACAATCTCTTTCCTGAACCTCCTGCCAGGATAATAGGTCTAAATTTTTTAGAACTCATCTGAAGATTATAAGCTAAGCTTTAGGGTGTAGACTTGAAGAAAAATTATCTTTCAAAAAATCTTTATCGGTTTTAACTTTCAAAGCAAGTTTTTTGCCTAACTGCACACCCCATTGATCGAAAGGGTCGATGCCCAATATACAAGCTTCAATAAAAACTTTATGTTCGTAAAGAGCTATTAAAAAACCAAGATTCTTTAATTTGAGCGAGTTTAATTGGATTATAGAACAAGGATTATTTCCTTTAATAGACTTATAAGGATGTTTTTTATCTTCCTCACCATGACTCATCGCAATTACTTGAGAAAGAAGCATTTCTTGAGAATCAATCGTGTCGACTGTTTTGTCATTTAGTCCAATAAAATCGCAAGAGGTTTCTGTCTTACCTTGCATAAGCCATTGAAAAGTTGAATGCTGAGCCTCAATACCATAGCCTCCCCAGATAAGAGGAGAAGTGAGAAATGGAGACTCTTCATTTTTAAAATTTATAGATTTACCATTACTCTCCATACTAAGTTGAGAAATATATTTAGTAAAAGATCGTAGTCTAAAATTGTAAGTAAATATTGCGTGATTATTAATTTTTAAAGCGGAAGAGTTAAAAACTCCACAAAGAGCCATCAAAACTGGAATATTTTTACACCATGGTGATGAGTGCGTATGCTGATCTGCTAGACGAGCTCCCTCTAAGAAACTTGAATAATAGTTGTAATCTGAATTAACAAATGAGGGTAAAGACACCGATGACCATATAGAGTACCTTCCGCCCAATGAATCAAGAAGCGCAAACTGATTGCTCTCTTTTATTCCATAATCTCTCATTGCGGATAAGTTTGATGATATTCCATAAAGGTGATCTCTAAAATCTAAGGCTGAGGTCTCAGAAAACCATGTTTTTACGTAGTCTAAATTCTTTAATACCTCTGAAGTCTCAAAGGATTTAGATACAGCAAAGACTAATGTTTCTTCTTGATTGCATGATCTAAGAGCATCCTTAAGCTCAAGCAGGTCATAACTTGAACAAAAATAGATATTGAAAGGGTCTAGATTTGACTGAAATTCATGGAGTAATTCAGCACCAAGTCTAGAGCCACCGATACTAATAGAGATAATATTCTTTATATTTTTGTCTTGTTTAATTTTCTCTATACAATTTTTTATCTTATTTTTTTCTGAAAAAATTACTTTATGATTATTTTCAATAGATTCTGATCTATGGAGTGTATGAGATACATTTCTTTTTTCTGTAGGATTTTGGAAATCTCCTTTAAAAAGACTATCTAGGGATCCGCGTAAATCTAGCTCATCTGGTATCTGTAGTAAAAAATCTAAAGCCTCTTTATTGATTCTTTGCTTAGAGAAATCAAAATTCACCAGTTCAGTTTTAATATTTCTAGAGTCTTTTATTTCAGGATTGTCTTGATCAAGGATTTTCATTCCTGAGATCTTTCTACCCAGTGAGGATAGATCCTTATGAATTTTTATCCTTTTTTTATTCACTTTTATTTTTGTTTCTTGAAGAGAAATATAATATCTCTAGACTAATAGCAATCAATACTCCCAGGCAAACCGAAATTAAAATTACACTTCCTAACTGAAAGTCTATTTCAATAAAGAAAAGGTCTAAATGAACAATATTTTTGTTTAATTCCAAGAAGATAAAGGAATAAATTCCCAATAAACCAATAAAAACCAATAATAAAAGAAGGGCGAAACTCATAATTATTTATCTATAGTAAGCCAACCATCCTTTAGTAACTTATCTTCGACGTATTGCAGTAAAGCATGACCTGCAGTTATATGGCTCTCTTGTATTCTAGCTGTTACCTTATCTGGGACAATAAATGCTGTATTGCAATACTTAAGTGCCTCACCTCCGTCTCCGCCAAGAAAACCTAAAGAATATATTCCCCTTTCATTTGCTAACTTTAATGTTTCTATTATATTTTTTGAATTTCCTGAAGTAGTAATTGCTAACAAGACATCACCGTCAGAAGAAAGAGCCGAAAAAACTCTTTTGAAAATATCATCTGATCCATAATCATTAATACAAGCCGTTAAAGTGGAAGTATCTTGTGCCAAAGATAAGGCAGGAATGCTATCTCTGTTTACATCGGAAGTTAATCTTATAAGAAATTCCGCAGCTAAATGCTGAGCATCGGCGGCCGAACCTCCATTACCACAAATAAGCAGTTTTCCTTTTTTAGATATAGATTCAGCAATAATATTGCCAGCATCTAATAAAACTTTATAAGCACCTTCATCTATAACTTTTTGCTTAACTATTATAGAGTCTTCAAAAGTTTGTTTTATCTTATTTTCAATACCCTCAGACATATAAGTCTCCTTACAAAAAGGTACTATACATCTTCTTGTTTTTTATTGGTTTAAAGATTCTTTTAAATTTTTTGAGGCTCTGAAATAAGGATGATTTTTAGATTCAACTAAAACGGATGTTCCTGTTTTTGGATTCCTTGACAGACGCTTTTCTCTTTTTCGAGCTGAAAAAGTTCCGAAGTTTCTTATTTCAACTCTATTGGCTTCCCCTAGAGTACTTGAGATGAATTGTAGAATTAAATTGATTGAGCTTTCTAAGTCTTCTTCAGAGAATGAATTTTTTTTTAATTTTAATTTCTCTAATAGATTAGACTTGTTCATCTTCCGCGTCTGAATCTTTCATTTCAGCCTTAATGAGATCTCCAATATTGGACTTCGTAGCTTCTTCGATTTCTTTATTTTTAATTGCATTATCTTTAAGGGCACTCTTTTCTTCTTGCTTTTCTAATGCTCGAAGTGAAAGGATAATTTCTCTATCTCTCATATTGACATTTGCTATTACAACTTCTATTTCTGCACCCTCTTCAAGCGGAGTATCAGACAAAGAATTGTTATAATCTTTCATGGATAAATAGCCTCTTACATCGTCGCTTAATGCCAAGTCTACTCTTTCTTCCGTATGACTTAAGATTTTTGCAGTAACTCTAGAGCCTTTTCTATTGGCCTCAACGTAATCACCAAAAGCATCAGAGATAAGTTGTTTCATGCCTAGAGATATTCTTTCTCTATCGGCTTCAATAGAGAGCACAAGTGCCTCTACTGTGTCACCTTTATTTAAGGACCTTACTGATTCTTCACTTTCATCCCACGAGATGTCAGATAAATGTACCAATCCATCAATACCACCATTGAGCTCGATAAATACACCAAAGTCAGTAATTGATTTTATTGCTCCAGAAACTCTATCTCCTTCTTTGTGAGTGTGTTCGAATACTTGCCATGGATTTTCAGATAACTGCTTAAGTCCTAAAGAAATTCTTCTTTTTTCTTCATCGACTTCTAATATCATTACTTCTACTTGATCTTTAAGCTGAACTACCTTGGAAGGGTGAATATTTTTATTTGTCCAATCTATTTCAGAAACATGAACCAAGCCTTCAACACCTTGTTCTATTTCCGCAAAAAAACCATAATCTGTCAGATTAGTTACTTTTGCCATAACTGAGGTATTAAGCGGGAATTTTGACTCAATTCCAACCCATGGATCTTCGATTAATTGTTTCATTCCTAAGGAAACTTTCTTTTGTTCTTGATCATATTTAATGATCTTGACATCTAGTTTCTCGCCTATTCTGATAGATTCTGACGGATGATTAATGCGACTCCAAGAAATATCCGTAATATGCAAAAGACCATCAATTCCTCCTAAATCTACAAATGCTCCGTAGTCAGTTAGATTCTTAACAATACCGTTTATGACTTGGCCTTCAGCTAAAGTAGAAAGGAGCTTTTCTCTCTCTTCAGAATTTGCTTCTTGAAGAACAGCTTTTCTGGAAAGAACAACATTATTTTTATCCTTATCCAACTTAATGACCTTAAATTCTTCATAGCCACCGACGAGGTGTTCTAGATCTTTAGTAGGAATTACTTCAGCTAGTGAACCTGGTAAAAATGCCTTAATTCCCTGAACATCAACTGTCATTCCGCCTTTAACTGAACCAGTGATAAGCCCTTTCAGAACTTCGTCTTGAGTCATGCAATCTTCTATTCTTTTCCAAACCTCTTGTTTTATTGCTTTTTCTCTTGAAACACGAGTATTGCCGTGACCATCTTCTATCGCTTCGAGTGTTAATTGAACTTCGTCTCCCATTTCTAATTCAAGTTCTCCTGATTCATTTAAGAATTCGGATTTTAGAACTACTGCTTCAGATTTTAGACCTACATGAACCACTACATGATTATCTAGTATGTCGATAACAATTCCAGTCACTAGACTGCCTTGTTTCATAATTACTGTACTTAAATTTTCGTCTAATAGTTGTTCAAAGCTTGCTGACATATTTTTATTTTTATAGGTAAGTTTTTATTTCCTTAACCACTCCTTCAGGGTTTAAGTTACTTGTATCAATCATTACAGAGTCTTTAGCTGGGATCAAAGGGGAATGTTCTCGCTCCATATCTTTCTTATCTCTTTCTTCTAACTCTTGTAAGAGGTTGCGCATGTTAACCTCCAAACCTTGTCTTTTCAACTGTGTTTGTCTTCTTTTGGCCCTTTCTTCTATTGATGCAGTTAAGAAAATTTTATGCATAGCATCGCTAAAAATTACTGTACCCATATCTCGTCCATCAGCAATTAGCCCTGGTTGTATCATGAAGTCTCTTTGACAGGGCTTAATGAACTCTCTGATTATTGGCTCTGCAGCTAGATTTGAGGTTAATTTTGCCATTTCTTCAGTCCGAACTATCGATGTAATATCTTCGTTCTCAAATAATACTTTTACTGGCTCTCCTGGAGTTCCAGGGTCAAATGAGACATTGAATTTAGCCTTTATTTCATCCTTTCTTTCAGAGAAATTTTTCAGAGAAATTTCATTTTTCTGCATGAAATAAGCTAATGTTCTGTACAAGGCCCCGCTGTCTAAGATATTCCATTTCAACTCTAGGGCAAGCATCTGCGCTATTGTTCCCTTCCCGGCCCCACTAGGACCATCAATAGTTATTACAGGAACCTTTAATTCATTCATGATTTATATTTATTCCAATTTGTTTACATGTTTCTACAAAGTTTGGAAAAGATGTTTTTACATTCTCACAATCTAGAATTTTAGTTTCACTATCAGACCGAAGAGAACCAATTGTGCTAGCCATAGCTATTCTATGATCTCCAAATGAATTTATTTCTGCAGACTTTAAAACCCCTTCACTTCCTAACCCATAAATCTCTATATCATCTTGACTCAAATGATATTTAACTCCAAAGGCCTCTAATGCATTTGCCATAGCCTGTAATCGATCGCTTTCTTTTGTTCTCAACTCCTTAGCATCTTTTACTTTAGTCACCCCTTCTGCCAGGGCAGCAGCTATAAAAAATGCCGGCATCTCGTCAATCATATTAGCTACGAGATCTGTATTTAGAGTTATCCCTTTGAGATTAGAAGTCTTAACTAAAATATCTGCCGTAGGCTCAAATTCATTAACTTCATTTAGTATTTCAATGTTTGCACCCATATGCCTAAGTGCATGAAGGAACCCTATTCTGGTTTTATTAACTCCTACATTTTTGATCAAAATCTCTGAATCGGGGCTTATTAAAGCAGCAAGAATAAAAAATGAAGCTGAAGAAAAGTCGCCACAAATATTTATATCGACTGGTTTTAAAGTCTCTATTCCTGCAACACTTATAGTCCTTGCAGAGCCAGAATTTGTAATTTCAACCGGTATACCAAATGCATTGAACATCGTCTCGGTATGATTGCGAGTTATAGTTTCTTCTACAATCTTAGTTTTTCCCTTGGAAAATAAGCCAGCAAACATTATGCAAGATTTAACCTGAGCGCTTGCAACAGGCAAAGTATATTCAATAGATTCAAGAGATTCTGTTGGTAGTATTGATAGGGGTAAAGTTCCATCTTGTGAAGAAGATATTTTTGCACCCATTAATGTCAATGGCTCAACGATCCTTTGCATAGGCCTTGAGGAAAGAGAGCTATCTCCTATTAAAGTTGTAGGAAAATTCTGTGCCGACAAGACACCGGAACATAACCTAATAGATGTACCAGAATTTCCAAAATCTAATGGTGCCACTGGCTGTTTCAATCCCTTTATACCATTACCTTCTATGTAATAAACTCCTTCATTTGAAGATATCTTAACTCCCATCTTACGAAAAACTTCGATCGTAGCCAGACAATCTTCACCTTCCAAGAGTCCTGATATTTCACATCTACCTTCAGATAATGATGCTAGCATTATAGCTCTATGAGATATTGACTTATCACCAGGAATATCAATCTCTCCTCGCAAGCTTGCACTTTTTTTGACTAAAAAATTCATTTAATTATTTGCCACTGAATTGTCTCTGAGTGTCTTAGTCTTGCTTAAAAAATCTACTAAGGCTTTCTCGTCTTTATTTATTATCAATTCCTTTAATTTGTTTAGACTTTTTTCAAAGTCATTGATTGAGTTAATTATATTTTGATTATTTGAAATCAGAATATCTTTCCACATTATGGGGTCACTTGAAGCTATCCTAGTGTAGTCTTCTAAGCTCCCACCAGAGAAATTAAATGTTTCGTCGTTTAGACTATTGAATAAACTCTCGGTCAAGGCATAAGAAATTACATGCGGTAAATGGCTTGTTTTAGAAAAAATTAAATCATGTTCTTGATAGGAAAGAAGCTTAGTACTCGAACCTAATTGATTCCAGAAATTGATTACTCGGTCTATATCTTCTTGGGAGTTATGTTCATGAGGGGAAATAACAGATACTTTTTTATTAAATAATTCATTATTAGAAAACTCTAAACTACTTTTTTCAGATCCTGCTATGGGATGAGATAAAACAAAGTTGTTTAAAACTTCTTGATAGTCAGTATTTAAGATTTCAAATACTTGAGCTTTGGTGCTTAGAGTATCGGTAAAAATAACCTGTTCTTTAGGCAAAAAAGAGAGTGCCGTTTCTAAAGCGTTCCTAAAGGACAATACTGGAACGCAGAAAACTACCAGTAAATCATTCGTATATTCAAAATTATGAATACTATCATTTAGAATGAGATTCTGATTTTTTGCCTTTTGTAGTATTTCTGGATCTTTATCAAATCCATAAACTTGACCTGAGTAAGATGAATCTTTTAGTTTCTTAGCAATAGAACCTCCAATAAGACCCAGACCAAAAATTAATATATTTTCAAATTCTTTCAAGCCTATCCTCTAACTCATTGTGAGTTGCAATTTTTCAAGAAATATAAGGTTCTCTTCAGGCAAGCCCACGGACACCCTCAAAAAATTGGGCATTTTATAAACTCCCAAGGTCCTCACTATTACGCCTTGACTTAAAAGCCTATTGAATAATCCTGTAGAGTCTTCCTTGCAATCGAAAGAAATGAAATTTCCTTTGCTTGGCAAGCAATGGAATCCTAATGACTCAAGACCTTTATATAGGACTTTTTTTTGTTCCAAATTGAGCTGCAAGCATTTGTTCATGAATTCCTCATCCTCTATAGCTTGCTCTGCGGCAAATAGTGCCAGTGAATTAGCATTGAAAGGCTGTCTTACTCTATTTAAATAATTAGCTATATCTTCGGAAGAAACAGAGTAGCCAATTCTAAAACCAGCAAGCCCGTAAGCCTTTGAAAAGCTTCTACTCATGACCAGATTTGGGTAATTATTTAGGATATCAAAATCTACATCACTATCCTCGAAAGAAGAATAGTCAAAGTAAGCTTGGTCCAAAAGAACAATAATATCTTCGGGGACCTTATCTAAAAATTTTAAAATCTCAGCTCTTCCTATAAAAGATCCAGTAGGATTATTTGGATTAGCAATAAAAATTATTTTTGTATTGCTCTTAATAGAATCGAGCATAGCATCAAGGTCATGAGAGAAATTCTTAGCGGGAACCTCAATGCCTTCCGCACCAACTGCTTTAACTACAAGCGGATATACTGCAAAAGCATGTTCAGAGTATATTGCACTATCATCAGTGCCCAAGAAACTTCTGGCTATAAATTCAATAATGTCATTTGATCCATTACCAATAGTTACTTGATTAGGTTTTACGCTGAACTTTCTTCCAATTACTTCTTTAAGCTTTGTGGCGTTGCCATCAGGGTACCTATGAGTATTTTTTAAGATATTTTCTATGGATTGCAATACTCTAGGACTTGGACCAACAGGGTTTTCATTGCTTGCCAGCTTAACCGCATTTTTAATGCCCAATTCCCTTTCTAAATCTTCAATAGGCTTACCCGGCTCATAAGGACTAAGATCATTTATACCTTTGTTAACTATTTTTTTTAAGTCCATTAGTTATCCTATAGATTTTGGATAAGAACCAAGCACTTTAACTTCAATCTCCTTGCTAGAAAGATCCATTAGTAATTGCTTAATTAAGTCTTGTTCTTTGTGGCCATCAAAGTCAATAAAAAATGAGTACTGCCACTTATTAATTTTCGAAGGCCTGTAAGTCAAATGAGATAAATTGATATTTAATTTACTAAAAGGCTCTAATAATGAGTAGAGAGCCCCTTCCTCATTTTTTGTTGTAGCCATTATTGATGTCTTGTCTGCAAGAGTTGGACTTGAGTCAATATTCCCTACAGTTAAGAATCTTGTTGTATTACTTGAATAGTCCTCAATGTTTTTACTAAGAATATCAAGACCATATTTCTTAGCAGCTAAATCTCCAGCTATGGCAATAATATTATTATCATCCGTAACGTTAAGGGCAGCTTGCGCATTACTGCTTACGCTTACTAATTTGATTCCAGGACAGTGTGATTCAAGCCAATGTCGACACTGGGCCAAAGTTTGTTCGTGTGCATGTATTTCAAAACCTTCTTTAGGTAAGGCTTTGTTATGACCAAGAAGATTATGATGAATCTCCATTTCTATTTCGCCGCAAATGCTTAAATTAAATTCACTTAAACAATCTAAAGTTAGATTTACAGATCCCTCTGTAGAGTTTTCTATAGGAACAATTCCAAAATCAGAAGATTGATTAGATACAGATTCAAAAACTGATCTTATAGTTTCTTCAGATATTTTTTCTACTGATTGACCAAATTGACCCTCTAGTGCAGATTCAGAAAAAGTCCCTTCAGGCCCCAAAAAAGATATAGAGAAAGTTGATTCTGTTGACCTGCAGCTCGATATGATTTCATTAAAAATATTTCTGATTTGCTCTCCTTTGAGAGGACCATGATTGGAACCCGAAAGACGACTCAATATAGATGACTCCCTTGCAGGTTTATATTTATTTTTATCTGTCTTAGCAGTTCCAGCTTGGATTGCTAACTTTGCACGGTCATTGATTAGAGAGAGTATCTGATCATCTATAGAATCAATTTCTTCTCTTATTTTAGATAACTCATCACTTTTGGACATTTCTTTTAACTATGAATTTTTCTTTTCAAAATCGTCCATGAATTCTATCAGAGTATCTACTGCTTCTTCAGGAAGACCATTATAGATACTAGCTCTCATTCCTCCAACAGACCTGTGACCTTTTAAAGCTAGTAAACCAGCATTCTTGGACTCGCTCAAGAATTTGGTATCCAAATCATCATTACGTAAAAGAAAGGGTATATTCATAATAGATCTATTTTCTTTGTTTATATTATTTTCATAAAAATTAGAATCATCAATAAATTGATAAAGCTTCTTGGCTTTTCTGTTATTTATTTTTCCAATCTCTTCAACTCCACCATGAGACTTAAGCCATTTAAAGACTTTACCCGCAACATACCAAGCAAATGTAGGAGGAGTATTAGACATAGATTCACCTTCATGAATTAAAGTGTAATTTAATAAATTTGGTGTAATTGATTGAGCATTTCCTAATAAATCTTTTTTAACTATGACAAAACCAAGCCCTGAAGGTCCTATATTTTTTTGAGCACCTCCATAAATCAAGGAAAATTTATCGATGTCTATAGGCTCAGATAATATTCCTGAAGAATAATCAGCAACTATCGGAACATTTGAATATTCGATAGTACGCAGACATAATCCGCCAATTGTTTCATTAGGCGTGTAATGAATATATGAAGAATCTTCAGATACTGTCCAAGAATTTTGTTCTGGGAAGTAATTGAAATTATTGTCTTCTGAAGATGCTGCAACATTGATATTTGTATATCTTTCAGCTTCTTTCATTGAGCGTTTGGCCCAATGTCCACTATTCACATAATCAGCTATTCCATCTTTGGAGGCTAAATTTAGAGGAACTGCGGCATTTTGCATAGTTGCCCCTCCATGCGTAAAGAGGACAGCGTAATCATCTTTTATAGATAATAGGTCTCTGAAATCAGTTTCGGCCTGTTTTGCAATTTCGATAAATTCAGGACTTCTATGGCTAATTTCCATAACGGACAAACCTAACCCGTTCCAATCTAATAATTCTTCTTGAACCTCAAGCAATACACTTTCAGGCATGGTTGCCGGACCTGCACCGAAATTAAATTTTCTGGGCATTATTCATCTCCTATGAACTCTTCACTAATAGGTGCAATACTTATTAACTTCTCAGAACCTTTTAGTCTTATCACAGTGACACCCTGAGTATTTCTTCCAATAACATTTACTTCAGATACTTTAGTTCTAACTAGCATGCCTTTATCGGAAATTAACATCAGCTCATCTTCATCGGTTACCTGAGCAGCTCCAATAAGTTGACCATTTCTTTCAGAAATCTGCATGGCTATAACTCCCTTAGCGCCTCGTCTCGTTTTTCTAAAGTCTACAGAATTAGAGCGCTTACCAAACCCATTTTCACTTACAGTAAAAATGCTCGCTTCTTCCTCAGGAATAATCAACGCTATTACATGCTGTTCTTTATCAAGCTTAATGCCTCTAACACCTTTTGCCGTTCTGCCCATTGACCTTACTTCTGTTTCAGAGAAATGAGCTGCCTTTCCTGCATTAGTGACCAACATTACAAATTTATTACCATCCGTTACAGTGGTACCTACCAACTCGTCTCCCTCTTCTAAAGTAATTGCTCGTTTACCGCCTTTTCTTTGATTTTGAAACTCAGTTAAAACTGTCTTCTTGACTGTACCAGACTTTGTAGCCATCAAAATAAAATGATTATCATCATATTCATCTACTGGCACCATGCTTGTAATTCTTTCGCCTTCGCTCAGTTGTATAAGATTTACTAACGGTCGTCCTTTAGCAGATCTTCCTGCGGAAGGTATTTCATATACTTTCAACCAATAAACTTGGCCTAGATTAGAAAAGCACAGAAGGGTTGTGTGAGTATTTGCCACCAGTAACTGCTCAACAAAGTCTTCATCTTTTACAGATGCAGCTGTTTTTCCAGTCCCACCTCTTCTTTGTGCTCTATATTCTTCAAGAGGTTGGGTTTTTGCATACCCTTCATGAGATATGGTCACTACTCTATCCTCAGGAGTTATCAAATCTGCTTCCGTTAGATCCGCTGCAGATTCTTGTATTTGTGTTCTTCTATCGTCTTGATACTTTTCTTGAACTTCTAAAAGCTCCTCTTTAACGACTTCAACTAATCGTTCTGAATCTCCGAGAATATCCAATAAGTAAGAAATATGATCGATGATTTCTTCGTATTCTTTAATCAATTTATCTTGCTCTAAACCAGTTAATCTTTGAAGCCTCATATCCAAGATTGCTTGGGCTTGTTGTTCTGAAAGTTGATAAGTTTTTCCTATTAATCCTACCGTTTTATCTGTTACATCAATCTTACAAGCATCTGGTCCAGCTTTTTCAAGCATGGCGATTATCTTTCCAGGCTTCCATTTTTTCGATAGTAGTTTTTTTCTAGCCTCAGATCCTTCTTTAGATTTCTTGATCAATTCAATCATTTCATCAATATTAGCAAGGGCTATGGTCAGTCCTTCTAATATATGGCCTCTATCTTTTGCCTTTCTTAGGTCGAAGAAAGTTCTTCTGGAAACTACTTCTTTTCTATGGTTGAAAAAGACAGACAGAAGAGTCTTAAGATTTAATAGTTTAGGTTCGTTATCGATTAGAGCGACATTATTTATTCCAAATACAGTTTGCATTTGGGTTTGTGCATAAAGATTATTGAGCACTACATCGGGTATTTGTCCCGATTTAAGCTCTATAACGACTCTTATTCCATCTTTATCAGACTCATCTCTTATGTCTCGGATTCCTTCAAGCTTTTTGTCCCTTGAAAGTTCAGCTATTTTCTCTATGAGTCTTGATTTTACTACCTGATAAGGCATTTCAGTTATTATTATCTTAGCCTTATCTTTTTCTTCATCTTCAAATTCAGTTTTAGCTCTAATTTGTACACGACCTCTGCCTGTCTCATAAGCACTCAAAATTCCAGCCTTGCCATTAATAATAGCTCCAGTAGGGAAATCCGGTCCTGGTAAATACTCCATTAATTCAGGAACTGAAATTTCAGGATTGTCTATAAAAGCGAGGCAAGCAGAAAGAGTTTCATTCAGATTATGAGGTGCCATATTTGTTGCCATGCCAACGGCTATTCCAGAAGATCCATTGACCAACATATTTGGTATTCTAGTGGGGAAAACTTCTGGCATCATCTCCGTGCCATCATAGTTTTCCATATAATTTACAGTATCCTTTTCTAGATCAGCCAGTAATTCTTGGGTGATACGAGCCATTCGAACTTCTGTATATCTTTGTGCAGCAGGACCATCTCCATCCATCGACCCAAAATTACCTTGTCCATCAACTAATGGGTATCTCAGTGACCACCATTGAGCCATCCTTACTATAGTTTCATAAGCTGCCGTGTCTCCATGTGGATGATATTTACCAATCACATCTCCAACCACTCTTGCCGATTTTTTATGAGGCTTTCCATAATCATTATTTAGCACATGCATAGCGTAAAGCGCTCTGCGATGGACTGGCTTCAAACCGTCCCTAGCATCAGGCAATGCCCTTCCCACAATAACGCTCATAGCGTAATCCAAATAGGATTGTCTTAGCTCTTTTTCTATATCAATAGGGACTATTTCTCTTGCAGCGATCTCGCCCATAACTTATATCCAGGTAATTAATTTAATAACGAAACGAAGGGTGTCTCCTTCAAATGAAAGGTGTTTTTTTTGATGTGGTTTTAGCAGTATCAACTTATGATAATTTTATCATAATTGACCTTAAAAATCGCCGAAAAAAGCTCTTAAAAAATGGTATTTTATGCCTTAAATTCTGAGACAAGGGTTGATACAGTTTCTTTGGCATCCCCAAACAGCATTCTTGTATTAGGCTTAAAGAATAATGGATTCTGAATACCTGCAAAACCAGAAGCCATAGAGCGTTTAAGCACAAAAACTGTTTTTGAATTATCTACTTCGATGATAGGCATTCCATAAATAGGACTACTCTCATTATCTTTAGCATCAGGATTCACAACATCGTTTGCACCGATGACCATACAAACATCAACTGTTTCCATAATGGGGTTTACGTCATCAGGTTCAACTAATACGTCGTATGACACATTTGCTTCAGCAAGTAATACATTCATATGCCCTGGCATTCTTCCTGCTACTGGATGAATTGCATACTTCACTTCAGCTCCATTTGCCTCTAATAACTCCCCTAGCTCTCTAACAGCGTGTTGAGCTTGCGCAACTGCCATTCCATAACCTGGTACTATCAGCACAGAGGAAGCTGCTTCTAAGATCAAATAAGCGTCTTGTGCTGTGATAGGTTTGACCTCACCTTGCTCTTGAGAAGAATCACTAGAAGTTTCTGTGACAGCACCAAAACCACTAAATAGAACATTCGCCAGTGATCGGTTCATTGCTTTACACATAATATTTGTAAGAATTAATCCGCTTGCACCAACAAGGGCACCTGCAACTATAAGAACATTATTAAGAATTACGAAACCTGCTGCACAAGCTGCTAGCCCTGAAAAACTATTAAGTAATGCAATCACTACAGGCATATCTGCACCACCAATTGGAATTACAAATAAAATACCCAATAAAAAAGCAAGTGCTAAAAGAAGCATTAAGGTCTGTTCTGCTGAAATAAAACCCTGTATGAAGAGCATATTGGCTCCAACAAGAAGAATAGATAAAACTATAAGCCCATTTACGAACTGCTGGCCCTTATATAAAAAGGGTCTGCCCGAAATAATTTCTGATAACTTTCCATAAGCAACTATGCTTCCCGTGAAAGTAATTCCACCTATTAGAACAGTCACAAAGATTGCTCCTAAGAAGGCAGGATTATCAAATGTTCCAGATACGTATTCAGCCGAACCAACTAATAAGCTGGCAATGCCGCCAAATCCATTAAAAATAGCAACCATCTCTGGCATTGACGTCATTTTTACTTTAGTTGCAGCAAAATAACCAACTACACTTCCAGCAACTAAAGCCCCTGCTATATATCTATAATCAACAATATTTTGATCCAATAGTGTTATCAAGACTGCTAGCAACATGCCAGAGGATGAGAAGGCATTCCCTCTTCTGGCTGTATCGGGAGATCCCAACATCTTCAGACCAGCAATGAAAAGAATAGAAGCAGCTATGTAGGAAAGATTGACTAAAATTGTTATATCCATATTTATTTCTTCTTAAACATTCCAAGCATTCTGTTTGTCACAAGATAACCTCCAACAACATTTATAGAGGCGAAAAATACTGCAGCTGTTCCTAAAGTGATAGTCACTATTTCGGATGAACCAGAGGACAAAATTGCTCCTACAAGAGTAATACCTGATATTGCATTAGCACCAGACATTAGAGGTGTATGTAGTGTGGAAGGAACTTTAGTAATAAGTTCTATACCTAAAAAAATGGATAGAACTAGGATGAATATTAAAAGAATGATCTGACTTTCCATAGTATTTATTTATTTTGCTGATTCGTTGACAATTGTACCTTTGTGGGTGATGACACACCCACTGAGTATTTCATCTTCTAGATCGAAATTTATAATTTTATTTTCTTTATCCCAAAACTCTTCAATCATATTAAAGATATTGGTGCCGAAAACTTGAGAAGCATCTTTTGCCACCTCTCCAGGTAAGTTAGACATACCTATTATGGTTACACCATCATGAAAAACATATTCGTCATTTTTTGAACCTTCTACATTGCCGCCAGTAGAAACTGCCATGTCAACAATTACACTTCCAGGTTGCATCGCTTCAACCATATCTTGTGTAATAATTCTCGGCGCGGGTCTTCCAAAAACTTGCGCTGTAGTGATAATTACATCTGATTGAGAGCAGACCTTTTTCATCCCTTCTTGCTGCATTTTTATTTGCTCTGATGTTAATTCTTTCGCATAACCCTGATCAGTTTCTTCAGTGTCTCCTATATCTATTTTTACAAACTTTGCTCCCAATGACTTAACTTGTTCTTCTACTACAGGTCTAGTGTCAAATGCTTCGACTCTGGCACCGAGCCTTTTAGCTGTTGCTATAGCCTGTAAACCCGCTACACCCACACCTACTACGAAGACTCTTGCAGGAGAAATAGTACCTGCCGCCGTCATCATCATCGGGAAAGATTTAGAAAGAGTTCTTGAAGACTCTATAACAGCTGCATATCCAGCTAAATTAGCCTGTGAACTTAACGCATCCATCTTTTGTGCTCTTGTTATTCTAGGAACCAGCTCCATGCTAATGGAACTTACTTCGGCAGAAGCTAAATCTGACACAAGATCTTTTTCATTGAAAGGATCTAAAAAACTTATATGAATGGAATCTTTTTTTAGAAATTGAATCTCGTCTTTATTAGGTTTATTTAATTTACAAACTACGTCCGCAGCACTAAAGGATGCATTTCTATCTGTAGAAATTTTTGCGCCGGCTTCAGCATACAATTCGTCTGAAATGAAGACGCTTTCTCCCAATCCTGTTTCAATAGATACATCAATTCCTAAATCAATAAATTTTTTAGCGACTTCAGGTAAAATGGTTGCACGTATCTCGTGTGCTTCTTCTTTTGGAAAGAATATTTGCATAATAAGTTTAAATCGGAAATTTTAAAAGAACCTAGTTTAAAGAAAAAAATACACTATGAACATAGAAAATTTAGATCATGATGAAGTAAATAAATTCGACGAAATTGCCTCTAAATGGTGGGATGACTCTGGGGAGTTCAAACCCCTTCATCAAATCAATCCTTTACGAGTTGGTTTCATTAAAGACAGAGTAGAGCTGAAAGGGAAAAAAATTCTAGATGTAGGTTGTGGAGGAGGAATCCTGTCAGAGGCTCTTAGTGAACTAGGTGCAGAAGTGACGGGAATAGATGCATCAGAAAATACTATTGGTGTAGCAAAATCACATTCCAAAACTGTGAATAGTAAAGTTAATTATATTCAAACTACTATCGAACAATTTACAAAAAATAATCCTAACGAAATGTTTGATGTGATAACTTGCCTGGAAATGTTAGAACATGTCCCATCGCCGGGTAGAATCATTGAAACTTGCTCAGATATATTAAAAGATGATGGTGAAATATTTTTTTCAACAATCAATAGAAACCCAAGATCTTACCTCTTTGCAGTGATTGGAGCAGAATATATCTTAAATTTACTTCCTAAAGGTACTCATGATTACGAAAAGTTCATTAAACCTTCTGAGCTAGCTGGTTGGTTAAGAAGTTCTAATTTGACTTCCAAGGAAACAATTGGACTTAGCTATAACCCTATTACAGATAGATATTGGCTCGGAAAAGATATACAAGTGAACTACATGGTTCATGCCAAAAAAGAGGGGCTAAAGTAAATTGGAGTTGTTTGCATTTGATTTAGATGGGACATTACTAGATACCGCTCCAGATTTTTTGAAGGCTGTTAACGTTCTCAGAAAAAGGTATGACATTGAAGAGGCTGATTTTAATGAAGTCAGATCTAGAGTTTCTCAAGGCGCAGCAAGTCTTGCTTCCTATGCCTTAAATTCTGAAGGTAAATCCCCGGAACAAATAGAATTTCATAGACAAGAATTACTAAATATTTATGAAGAATGTTGCCTTGATGAAACAGTTTTATTTGATGGTATTGCAGAAGTTTTAAGCAAACTTAATAACAAACAAATTAAATGGGGAATTATGACTAATAAACCAAGACGCTTTGCTGAAGGTATAGTAGAAAATAAACTGTCTGCATTTAATACTCCTTTTCTAATTTGTCCTGATGATGTCGGAGCAAGAAAACCAGATCCCAGTGGAATAATACGTGCTCTAGATATATCTGATTCACTTGCAGTCAATAGTATCTATATAGGAGATCACCAAATAGATATCAGTGCAGGAAAGAATGCTGGAACTGCTACTGGTGCAGCTAGTTATGGTTACGTACCATTAAATGATGAGGTGGATAACTGGGATGCTGATTATGTATTTCATGACCCATTAGAAATATTAAAAATTATCTAATGATGAATTTTAATCTAAATGAAATTTCTACTTCAAATGAGAGTTTAAATGATAAAACCATAGTCATTAGCGGAGCGAGTTCAGGTATAGGCAGACAGGCTGCTAAGAGTTTCTCAGAATTTGGAGCCAATTTAGTGCTCTTGGGGAAAGATCAATATAAACTAGAATCACTATTTGATGAGATAAAAGCAGACTAAACATTTGGAGGATGATAGAAAAGTGCGAATTCAAAGTCCACATGAGACACGTTCCGTGAGGTATGTTCAAATTTCTGATGGGTGGATTTGGAATTGCAAATACTACGGTGTATGCCAACGAAAGTATTATGGTGGATGGTATACAAGCCTCTATACCTATTGAAGTACACACAACTGTTTGAATAAAATTCAAAACCAGTTGAGTAACTTTTTGGTCATCCATTGAGATTTGCATAGAAATTGATTTTTGCATCTGTTAAGCCAGATTATTAGAATAAATTTCTATTGTGCGGGGTTTTGGGGTTTTGGGG
>ENA-OWPI01002280-OWPI01002280.1-marine-metagenome-genome-assembly--contig:-NODE-2280-length-18263-cov-30.470197_pt1 | contig 18263 bp, 12 predicted proteins | sample MGYA00238138_ERZ651775 | MGnify/ENA primary metagenome ERZ651775 (study PRJEB26906, sample SAMN06265043) | marine metagenome | isolation source: Helgoland LTER site | place: Germany:Helgoland, sampling...
TCCCGAATACAGCAATGTGTTCGGGATTTTTTTTGCCCTATTCCCAAGGGAATATTAGGTATAGTCACATTTGCAATCACAAAAAAAAGGGAACCCAACGGGTTCCCTTTAAAAAGCAATTACTGATGGTCCAGTTAGATTCTCGGTAAATCGCCTTCTCCTTTTAATGGTAAGTTAGAGCTCCCCATGAGATAGCTATCTATATGGTGTGCAGCCTGTCTTCCTTCTGCAATGGCCCAAACAATGAGTGATTGTCCCCTTCTTTGATCGCCAGCAGTAAAAATACCCGCTATATTGGTTTTATAGTTGTCCTCAGTTGCAGCAATATTTGTTCTTTGATCCATTGCTACCCCCAACTGTTCTGCTACTGTATTCTCAGAGCCTGTAAAGCCCATGGCTAATAAAACCATTTCTGCCTTCCATATTTTCTCTGTTCCAGCTACTTCTACCAATTTTGAACGCTGTCCTGGGCTGTGCTCCCAATGTACCTCAATGGTTTTTAAACCTGTGAGGTTTCCATTCGCGTCTCCAACAAATTCTTTGGTATTAATGCTAAAGAAACGCGAGGCACCTTCTTGGTGAGAGCTAGTTGTCTTGAGTCGCATTGGAAAAAATGGCCAAGGCTGGTTTTCTGGTCGTTCGCTAGTGCCTTTAGGCATAATTTCAAAGTTAGACACGGTATTAGCCCCTTGTCTAATAGAGGTTCCAATACAATCAGATCCTGTATCTCCTCCGCCAATTACAATGACATCTTTCCCTGTAGCTAAAATGTCTTCATTGGTGTAGGTCTCTTTTCCTACGCGTTTATTGCTTTGTTTTAAAAAGTCCATGGCCTGAACCACCCCTTTTAGGTCTGCTCCAGGAATATCTAATGTCCTTCTTATAGTTGCACCACCGCTTAGTAATACAACATCGTAGTCTTTTTTAAGATCAGCTGCGTTTAGGTCTTTTCCTATTTCAATTCCTGTTTTAAAAACAATGCCCTCTTCTTCTAATATAGCCAAACGTCTGTCTATGACATTTTTCTCCATCTTAAAATCTGGTATACCAAACCTTAATAATCCGCCTGGTTTAGAGTCTCTTTCGTAAACGGTCACTAAATGCCCCGCCCTGTTTAATTGTTGTGCAGCAGCTAGTCCGGCAGGACCAGATCCAACAACAGCCACTTTTTTTCCAGTTCTTATGGCTGGTTTATGAGGCACAACCCAGCCTTTTGCAAAGGCTGTTTCTGCTACGCTTTTTTCAATATTTTCTATAGTTACTGGATCTTCATTAATACCCAATACACAGGCTTCTTCACAAGGTGCGGGACACAGCCTTCCTGTAAATTCAGGAAAGTTGTTGGTGGCGTGTAATATCTTAGCTGCCTTTTCCCATTTTCCTTTGTAAACGGCGTCATTGAAATCTGGAATCAAGTTTCCTAATGGACACCCACTGTGACAAAATGGTATACCGCAGTTCATGCATCTTGCACCCTGATCTTTGAGGTCTTTCTCTTCTAAAGGAACCGTAAATTCTTTATAATTCTTTACGCGCTCTTCTGGCTTTTCGTAAGATTCTACTTTTCTGTCGAATTCTAAAAATCCTGTTATCTTTCCCATTTTCCTATAAAGTTTGAGCGGTTTCTGCTGCTATTCTAACTAGTGCGAGTCGGTATTCTTCTGGGAATACTTTAATGAAATGCCCCAGCTGAGACTCCCATTGTTCTAATATTTCTTGAGCCCTAGGACTTTGTGTGGCGTGATAGTGATTTTCTATCAGTGTCTTTAATTGGTCTATGTCTGTCTGATCTTCTACAGCCAGTAGATTTAATCCTTCTTCTTTACAAATAGACTTAAAGGTCTTATTAGGGTCATAGACATAGGCAATTCCACCACTCATACCTGCGCCAAAATTTCTTCCTACTGCCCCGAGTATTACCGCTGTTCCTCCGGTCATATACTCACAACCATGGTCTCCAATACCCTCTACTACAGCTATAGCTCCTGAGTTTCTCACACAAAAACGTTCCCCTGCTTTACCGTTAATATAGGCTTCTCCTGCCGTAGCACCGTATAAGGTCACATTTCCTGTAATGACATTGTCGTGCGGAACAATAGTAGCTTCTACAGGTACTTTCACGACTAATTTTGCCCCAGAAAGTCCTTTTCCAAGGTAATCGTTTGTGTTTCCATACACCGTCATGGTTAAACCTTTGGTGGCAAATGCACCAAAACTTTGTCCTGCTGCTCCTGTAAAATTAAGTTTCAAGGTGTTGTCTGGCATTCCTGCTGCGCCATATTTTTTAGATATCTCATTTGAGATAATAGCTCCAACGGCACGGTCCGTATTTTTAATAGGAAAATCTAAACTCATTTTCTCTTTTCTATAGAGTGCAGGGTGGGCTTTTTCTATAATGTCAAACTCTATGGAGTCTTCAATATGGTGTTCTTGCTTAGTGGTATTGTACAGTTTTGTTCCAGGAATAACGTCTACCTGATGTAAAATTGGACTTAGGTCAATTCCTGCGGACTTATAATGGTTTAATACTTTCTTTCTGTCTAGTTTTTGCACCTGGCCTACCATTTCGTCAATGGTTTTGAATCCAAGTTCTGCCATGATTTCTCTGAGCTCTTGTGCTATGAAGTACATGAAGTTAACCACGTGTTCTGGTTGTCCTTTGAATTTTTTTCTCAATTCTGGATTTTGTGTGGCAATACCTACTGGGCAGGTGTTTAGGTGACAGGCACGCATCATTATGCATCCTGAAGCAACTAATGGAGCTGTTGCAAAACCAAATTCTTCTGCGCCTAAAAGACAAGCAATAGCTACATCTCTACCTGTTTTTAACTGTCCGTCACACTCCAACCTAACCCTATTTCTAAGGTCATTCATTACAAGGGTTTGTTGTGCTTCTGCAATCCCTAATTCCCATGGAAGTCCGGTATGCTTTAAAGATGTTAAAGGAGAAGCTCCCGTACCACCATCAAAACCTGAAATCAGTATAACGTCGGCCTTGGCCTTAGAAACCCCAGCAGCGACTGTTCCAACCCCCACTTCTGAGACTAGTTTTACGTTAATTCGAGCTTCTCTGTTGGCAGATTTTAAATCAAATATAAGTTGAGATAAATCTTCAATAGAGTAAATGTCATGGTGTGGTGGTGGGGAGATTAAACCCACATATGGGGTTGAGTTTCTTGTCTTGGCTATATCTGGATTGACTTTTGGACCAGGCAATTGCCCCCCTTCTCCAGGTTTGGCTCCCTGGGCCATTTTTATTTGAATTTCAGAAGCGTTGGTCAGGTAATTTGAGCTCACGCCAAAACGTCCCGAAGCTACTTGCTTAATAGCAGAGTTCTTCCAATCTCCAGTTTGATTTTTATAAAATCTTTCTGCGTCTTCTCCCCCTTCTCCGGAATTGCTTTTTCCGCCAATCCTATTCATGGCAATGGCTAAGTTCTCATGAGCCTCTTTGCTAATGGATCCGTAAGACATAGCACCTGTCTTGAATCTTTTCACGATGTCTGTCCACGGCTCTACTTCTTCTAGAGGAATTGGGTCGTAATTAGAGAATTCTAATAAACCTCTAATGGTCATGAGGTCTCTGGCTTGATCATTGACCAATTGGGCGTATTCTTTGTAAGTGCTCGTTTCGTTGTTTCTTACTGCTTTTTGTAATTTAGCAATAGAAAGTGGGTTGAATAAGTGCTTTTCGCCCTCTCTTCTCCACCTGTAATCTCCGCCTATTTCTAAGTCTAAAGAAGCCTCTGGTTGGTTTTCTGAAAATGCCCTAGCATGTCTTTTGCTGAGTTCTTTCTCAATTTCATGGAGGTCAATTCCCTGAATTCTAGAGGTGGTTCTCGGGAAGTATTTGTCTATTACTTTGGTGTTAATCCCAATACATTCAAAAAGTTGAGATCCTCTGTAGGAGTTTAAGGTAGACACCCCCATTTTGTTCATTACCTTTAAAATGCCTTTTCCTACTGCTTTGTTGTAGTTCTGTATGGCAGTTTCAAAAGTATATGCTGTAATATCGTTTTCTTTGAGTTGTTCTGCAATAATTTCATTAACTAAATAAGGGTTTATGGCACTGGCGCCATACCCAAAAAGCAAACAGAAATGGTGTACCTCTCTAGGCTCTGCAGATTCAATGATTATACTGGCTTTAGATCTTTTTCCCAAACGCTGTAAGCCATTATTTACATAAGAACAAGCGAGTAGGGCAGGGATGGCTGCTTTGTCTTTTGAGATATACCTGTCAGAAAGGATGATGATATTACTGCCTTCTTCAATGGCTTTGCTGGCTTCTGCTAACAAAGATTCAAGTCCCTCCTCTAATCCGTTATGCCCTCTTTCTAGGGTGTATAACATTTGTAGGGACGTAACCTTGTAGTGTGGGTTTATATCGTAATTCTTAATCTTGTCTAAATCTTCTTTAGAAATTACAGGATTCTGAATTTTTAATTTTCTACAGTGTTCTTGGGTCTCCTCAAATATATTGTGGTCGCTACCAAGGGTAAGGCTAATGTCCGTAATCATCTCCTCTCTAATGCCGTCTAACGGAGGGTTGGTCACTTGGGCAAAGAGCTGTTGGAAGTAGTTGTACAACAATTGTGGTCTTTGCGATAATACAGCTATGGGTGTATCTGTTCCCATTGAACCAATAGGCTCTTTGGCTGTTTCTGCCATAGGCATTACTATGGTGTCTATGTCTTCTAAGGTGTACCCATAGGCTGCTTTTCTTTGGGCAAGTGGGGCTTCTCCAATAAATAAGGGGCAGTCGTTATATGGAATGTCTTTTAAATGTACGAGGTTGTCTTTGACCCATTTTTCGTAAGGATGCTTTTTGGCAATTTGTTCTTTAACTTCTTCATCATTGATGATTCTCCCTGCAGACATGTCTACTAAGAACATTTTACCAGGTTCTAAACGTCCATGATGCGCTAAATTTTTAGGATCAATGTCTACTACGCCAGTTTCTGAAGACATAATTACATAACCGTCTTTTGTCACAGAATATCTAGAGGGTCTAAGACCGTTTCTGTCTAAAACTGCACCAATATAATTTCCATCCGTAAAAGGAATTGAGGCAGGTCCGTCCCAAGGCTCCATCATACAGGAATAATATTCATAAAAGGCTTTTTTAGCCGCAGACATATTGTCGTTTTTTTCCCAAGCCTCAGGCACTAAAATCATCATGACTTCTGGAAGAGATCTTCCTGTCATAAGCAGTAATTCTACGACCATATCTAGCGTGGCTGAATCTGATTTGTTGGGTAATATAATGGGAAGGATCGCTTTTATGTCTTCGCCAAAAAGGTCGCTCTCTAAAAGTTCTTCTCTGGAACGCATTCTAGCGACATTCCCCCTTAAAGTGTTTATCTCCCCATTGTGACACATATACCTGAAAGGCTGTGCCAAATCCCATGTAGGGAAGGTGTTGGTGGAAAATCGCTGATGCACCAAGGCCAACCTAGTCACAACCCTAGTATCCTGTAGGTCTCTAAAGTAAAGACTAATGTCTTCTGGCATGAGCAAGCCTTTGAAAATAATGATTGTGGTGGAAAGGCTAGGCAGATAAAAGAACCCTTGCTCAGATAGTTTTGAGTTGTATATGGTGTGTTCTGCTTTTTTTCTAGCTATAAATAATTTTCTGTTAAAAGTAGCTGTGTCCTGCTCAGACTGCTCTTTTCCAATAAAGATTTGGGCTATAAAAGGCATGGTTTCCATGGCAATTCTTCCTGGCACGGATTTATTGACAGGGACTTCTCTCCATCCTAAAAGGACCAACCCTTGAGATTTTATTTCTTTCTCAAATTCTTTTGTACAGAAATTTCTTTGGTTGTCTTTTTGAGGTAAAAATACATTAGCTACCGCATAATTTCCTGGCTCTGGTAATTTAAACGAGCACTCACTTACAAAAAAATCATGGGGAATGTCAATGAGTATTCCCGCACCATCTCCAGTTTTACCATCTGAACTCACTGCGCCTCTATGTTCTAGTTTTTCTAGAATCTCGAGTGCTTTGTGGATAATATCATTGGATTTTTTTCCTTCTAGACTACAAATAAATCCTGCGCCACAATTGTCATGTTCAAATTCTGGGGAATACAGCCCCTGTTTTTTTAGCCTCATAAGTATTGGATATTTACACAAAAATATCCAATATGTTGAATTTACGGCAATGATGTAGTCATTTATAACAAAAAAGTTCAGTGTTTTTAAAAAAACGTTGAAATAAATGTAATGTGATAATTTTGACCACTTTTAAATGAGATTTCAATAATGGCCTTTATTTAGTCTTTTAAAATAGCCCTAGATATTACCATTTGTTGGATTTCAGAAGTGCCTTCGTAAATCTGCGTGATTTTAGCGTCCCGCATGAGTCGCTCTACATGATATTCTTTTACAAAACCATTTCCACCAAAGACCTGAACGGCTTCTACACTGACCTCCATAGCCACTTCTGAGGCATATAATTTGGCCATTGCTCCTGATAAATCGTAATTGAGTCCCTGGTCTTTTTCCCAAGCTGCTTTGTAAACCAAATGCCTAGCAGCCTCAATTTTAGTATGCATTTGCGCCAATTTAAAGGCAATGGCCTGATGCTGACTAATGGGTTTCCCGAAAGCTTCCCTTAGTTTGGCGTAATTTAAGGCCAATTCATAAGCGCCAGCAGCTATACCGAGTGCCTGTGCAGCAATACCAATTCTTCCTCCTGAGAGCGTTTTCATGGCAAAGGTGAAACCAAATCCTTCTTCTCCGATCCTATTTTCCTCATGCACTTTAACCTGATTGAATTGAAGGGAGTGGGTGTCACTACTGCGAATACCTAATTTATTTTCTTTTGGCCCTATCACAAAACCTGGACTTTCCTTCTCCACAATAAAAGCACTAATGCCTTTGGAGCCTTTTTTAGGGTCTGTTTGTGCTATGACCAAATAAATACTCGCACTACTTCCGTTGGTGATCCAATTTTTAGTCCCTGTAATTTCGTAGTAATCACCCTTTTTCACAGCCATTGTTTTTTGAGAGGTGGCATCTGATCCAGCCTCAGGCTCAGAAAGACAAAAAGCCCCTATTTTTTTTCCATTGCATAGATCGGGTAGGTATTTTTCTTTTTGCTGGGTGTTTCCATATTTTTCTAATCCCCAACAGACCAGTGAATTGTTTACAGACATGATTACAGAGGCAGAAGCATCTATTTTTGAGAGTTCTTCCATGGCCAATACATAAGACATAGTATCTAATCCGCTTCCTCCATAGCTAGGGTCTACCATCATTCCCATAAACCCCAATTCTGCCAGTTGTTTAATTTCTTGGATAGGAAAAGTTTGGGTTTCGTCCCTTTCTAGAATCGTAGGAAGGAGTACCTGTTGCGCAAAGTTTGAAGCAGCTTCTTTGATGAGTTTTTGCTCTTCATTCAATTTAAAATCCATAGAAAACTATTTTTAATCTATTCAAATATAATCATATTTACTATGCATGCATAGTAAATATGAAAACAATGATTTTTGAAATCAATTGATTTTTAGACCTTCAAGTATAAGCGCATTAATTATTTTTAAAGCAATCTGATAATTAATGATTTTTACTTGCTCATTTTTTTATATTTGTTAGCGTAGATGTTGGGATTCCTTTTGAGTCTCAGTTAAGTTGAAAAATTCAAAAACACCGTATATTTTATGGAAACTATTATCCTGATTGTATTTATTTTAGGTTACTTGGCCATTACCTTAGAGCACAACCTTAAAATTGACAAACTAATTCCTGCCTTGGCCATGATGGCTATTTTATGGGCGATTATAGCTTTAACTCATATGGATGTTTTTGAGGTAGACACCGCACTCCGCCAATTGGTTCCTACCCATATAGAGGAGATTTTATTACACCATCTTGGTAAAACTGCAGAGATTTTAGTATTCCTTTTAGGGGCAATGACTATTGTAGAAATTATAGATTATTTTGATGGTTTTGCTACCATTAAAGGTTTTATAAAATATAAGAAAAAATCTAAATTACTATGGTTGTTTTCCGTTCTGGCATTTATTTTATCTGCGATCATTGACAATCTAACGGCTACAATAGTACTGATCACGATCCTTCAAAAAGTAATTAAGGAAAAGGAAACGCGTATGTGGTTTGCTGGTATGGTGATTATTGCTGCAAATGCTGGAGGGGCTTGGTCTCCTATTGGAGATGTTACTACAACTATGCTGTGGATTGCCAACAAGGTGTCTGCCTTACAATTGGTGGAACATGTATTATTACCTTCAATCGTATGTATGGTAATCCCTACTTTAATCGCTACCCGTTTTAAAGCTTTTCAAGGAAACCTAGATGTGGATCCTTCAGAAGAAGATGGGCCTAAATCAAGACATGGTGCTACCATGCTTTACTTGGGTTTAACAGCAATTGTTTTCGTACCTTTCTTTAAGACCATTACACACTTGCCACCTTATGTGGGTATGATGCTATCTTTGGCTGTTGTAGCCACTTTTGCTGAGATATATTCTAGCTCAAAATTCTCTTTATCTGACGTAGACGGTAAGAGTGAGGCGGCTGGCCACCACAGTCCAGTGCACCACTCATTGTCTAAAATTGAGTTGCCAAGTATTTTATTCTTTTTAGGGATATTGTTGGCTGTTGCAGCTTTAGAATCTCTTGGAATGTTATTTCATTTCGCAGAGGGTTTAAACGCAGCCATTCCCAATTCAGATGTTGTGGTGCTGTTATTAGGTGCAGGCTCTGCAGTGATTGACAATGTGCCTCTAGTTGCCGCTAGTATTGGTATGTTCTCTGAAGGATTAGACAATCCTTTGTGGCACTTTATTGCTTATTCTGCAGGAACAGGGGGCAGTATGCTTATTATTGGTTCCGCTGCTGGTGTTGTAGCTATGGGGATGGAGAAAATAGATTTCTTCTGGTACTTTAAAAATATTGCTTGGTTGGCATTAATTGGCTTCTTAAGTGGTGGTTTAACATTCATTTTATTGCGTGATTTTGTGTTGAACGCATAATTTTTTGCATTTTCTTACGTTAGCTTATAAATTAATTTGATTCTATTTTATGCAAGATAACTTGGCTGAAAATACCCTAGAGCTTGCGGCTTCTAGTGAGAAAACCCTATCCATTATAGACCTTATTTTTAATGGAGGTGCAGGGAGCGTATTTATTATGGGCTTACTTTTTGTCCTCTTGGCGGTAGCACTTTACATCTATTTTGAACGACTTTTTGCTATAAAAGCAGCAGCTAAAATAGACGCGAACTTCATGAACCAGATAAAGGACTATATCAGTAATGGTAAAATAGATGCCGCAAAATCACTTTGTGCTCAAACAGACTCACCTGTTGCTCGACTTACTTTAAAAGGGGTGTCTAGAATAGGAAAGCCTTTGGACGACATTAATACAGCCATTGAGAATGCAGGTACTTTAGAGGTGTATAAATTAGAAAAGAATGTTAGCGTGCTTGCTACAGTAGCAGGTGCCGCTCCAATGATTGGATTTTTAGGCACGGTGATTGGAATGATATTGGCCTTTCATGAAATGGCTACCTCTGGTGGTCAGGCAGAAATGGGGGCGTTGGCTTCAGGTATATATACCGCAATGACTACTACGGTAGGTGGTTTAGTCGTGGGTATTATAGCCTATATTGGCTACAACCATTTGGTTAATATGACCAATAAAGTGGTGCATAGTATGGAAGCTAACGCAGTAGACTTCTTAGACTTATTGAACGAACCTGTCTAGTTTTTATGAAATTAAAAGGTAGAAATAAGATCAGTCCAGAATTTAGTATGTCTTCTATGACGGACATTGTGTTTCTGTTGCTTATATTTTTTTTACTTACCTCCAATAGTCCTAATGCGTTAGACTTAATACTGCCAAAAGCCAAAGGTAAGACCACTAATACCCAACAGGTTTCAGTGAGTATAGACGCAGATTTAAGGTATTTTTTAAATGAAAAGTTAGTGGAAAAGAGCCAGTTAGAGGCTGTTTTAATTCAAGAACTGTCTGCACAAGATGCCCCTACAATTATACTTAGGGCGGCAGAATCCATTGCGATAAAAGAGGCTGTATTTGTCATGGATGTAGCCAACAGAAACCAATTCAAGGTAATCCTTGCAGTAAGGCCAAATTAATGGCATTTTTACAAACCACATACGAGAAAAAATCTTTTTGGACCACTGCTTTTATTCTATTAGCGGTGCTGATACTCCTTTTTTTTGCAGGTCTTAGGTACCTAGATCCGCCGCCAGAAAATGGCATACTCATTGCTTTTGGAAATACAGATCCCGGTAATAGTTTAACGCTAGCACCTTCAATACAAGCCACTACAGAAGAAACAATTGTACCTGAGATGAATGCAGCTCCAGAAGTAAAAGAAGTAATGGTAGAGGAAGTGGTTTCAGAAGCGCTTGAAGAAGTTTTAACTACAGCAGATTCCGAGCTAGTTCTTCCCAAAGAGCTCGCTGAAAAAGCGGCCGAATCAGTGCCAGAAAAAGTGCCCGAAACAGTCCCAGAAAAAACACCTGAGAAAGTAATCCAACAGGCATCGGCCGCTACAAAAGCGGCCCTGGCAAATATTTTAGGCGCTAAAGAAGCCCAAGGGTCAGGTGTAGGAAATGATGAAAAATCTGCCAATCAAGGATTTTCTGATGGATCTAAGTATGCGAATTCATTTTATGGCAGTACTACAGGAGAAGTTCAAGGCTTTGGCTTTGGATTGGCAGGTAGAAGTTTGGCTTCTAAAGGATCTGTAACACCTGATTGCAACGAAGAGGGCAGGGTGGTTGTGGCTATTACGGTGGACAGGTCAGGAAAAGTAATTGCTGCAGATCCGGGAGTGAAAGGCTCTACCAACAACGCCCCCTGCCTTTTAGCCCCTGCCAAAGCGACTGCATTTATGTATCAGTGGGCCCCAGATGCTGAGGCGCCTGAAAAGCAAATTGGTTTTGTAGTCATTAATTTTAAGCTGGGAGGGCAACAGTAATGAATTACACAGAAGCCACTCAATGGTTGTTTGATCAATTACCTATGTACCAGCAAAAAGGGGCTGTGGCCCTTAATGCTAAATTAGACGGGATTACACATTTTTGTGCCTATTTGGGAGAGCCACACCAAAAATTTAAAAGCATTCATGTGGCTGGCACTAATGGAAAGGGATCTTCTTCTCATATGTTGGCCGCTATTTTACAAGAAGCAGGTTATAAGGTAGGGCTATATACCTCACCACATTTAAAAGACTTTAGAGAGCGTATTAAAATAAATGGTCTTGAAATTTCTGAGGATGAAGTGGTTTCTTTTGTGTTGAATCACAAAGATTATATGAGCCAAAATGCCCTGTCTTTTTTTGAAATGACTGTGGCTATGGCATTTGATTATTTTGCATCAGCTAGGGTAGACATTGCCATTATAGAAGTAGGCCTTGGAGGGCGTTTAGACGCCACCAACATTATTAAACCTGAAGTCTCGTTAATCACCAATATTGGTTTTGATCATATGGACTTGTTGGGCAATACGCTCGCTCAAATTGCCATTGAAAAAGCTGGAATTATAAAGCCTAGCGTTCCTGTGGTCATTAGTGAGTGGCATAGGGACACAGAAGCTGCTTTTAAGGCAAAATCTGCTGCTGTAGGTGCGCCCATTTATTTTGCTAGTGATCTTATTGAAAAGCAGTATGCAACGGATTTAAAAGGCGCTTATCAAGAAAAAAACACAAAAGGTGTTGTTGCTGCCTTAAGGCATTTGTCAGGATTTAATGTTACCTCTAATCATATTAAGATGGGTTTGTCTAATGTGGTTGGTCTGACGGGATTATTAGGCAGGTGGCAGGTGTTGCAACACAAACCACTTGTCATTGCAGATACGGCGCATAATGAAGCGGGTATTTCAATAGTGGTAAAGCAACTTTTAAAGACCCCCCACAAACGCCTTCATATGGTGTTGGGTTTTGTGAAAGACAAGGATTTAAATACTATTTTACCTTTGCTGCCTGTAGATGCCTTGTACTATATTGCTGCGCCAGCCATTCAAAGGGGCTTAGATCCTTTGGTTTTTATTGAACAAGCAAAACGGTACAATCTTTTTTGCAACCACTATGAATCTGTAAATGAAGCCTTTAAAGCGGCAAAAAAGCAAGCTAAAAAAGAAGACTTGGTTTTTATTGGAGGAAGTAATTTTGTAGTGGCTGAGGTGGTTTAAAAAAATGCATCTTTTTTTATTTTTTTCTTTTGGGAACTAAAAAACAATCCTATATTTGCACTCGCTTCTGCAAAGGAGTAAAGTAAGGGCCCTTAGCTCAGCTGGTTCAGAGCACCTGCCTTACAAGCAGGGGGTCACTGGTTCGAACCCAGTAGGGCCCACAAAAAGCCCCTCATTTATGAGGGGCTTTTTTTATACCCAAAAGTCACTTAATCCAATGTTTTAGGCAGTTGGTCTGAATTTTTGGCCTTGGAGGGGATTGGCATGAATATTGTTTTATATTTGAAAAAGCACTAAAAAATCTAAACGATGAGATATTTTTTGACTGTATTAGTTTGTTTGAGCGTTTTAACTACCTCAGTAGCTCAAGATAATAAGGAGAATGGTAAAGAGCCTACTAAGAAGGAGCTTAAAAAGTTAGCAAAACAAAGGGCTAAGCAAATAAAAGCAGAAGCTGAAGCCAAAAAATTTAATGAATTCAGGATAGATATAAATGCACCAACAGTGGCTCAGGCTATAAGGCAGTATTTGGGCGCAGCTAGGGTTCAAGGCAATAATGTGATCCTTAGAGACAGGAGTTCTATGAACACTGGGTCTCCTTATGCTGTTTGGGATGTAGATGGTGCTGTTCGTGATACACCACCCGCTGGATTAGACCTCACTACAATAAGATATGTAAAAGTATTGCGGTCTCTATCTGAAACAAATAAATACGGATTTATTGGTGGTGCAGGAGTTATTGTTATAAAAACAGCACTTACCTATAAAGAGTAATTCATTGCATATTTAGTGTTTAAAATCAATTTACCAATATATAATAGTTCTATTTTTAAACTATTATTAATTTTATAAGACAATTTTATTATACTTGTAGTATGATAAGATTGTTTTTTTTATTATTTGTTTCTGCGGCTTTTTCACAGCAAATTTCTCGCTTTGACAAAGCTTTAATTTGGAGAGATAGCTTGTTGTTGTTTTCTAGTGATTCTATTTATTCCGCTCCAATTTCACCATCTAGAAGTTTCTCTTTCTCTTCTCTGCCTCTAAAACCCAACAATGATTTACCAGTACTAAAATCAATTATTGCTCCTGTAAACAGTCAAATATATTTTTTGGACCCATTGGGGGGTGGGGTGTTTGAGTTTCAAAAGGATTCTTTAACAAGAATTGACAAGTCTTATAAGCACCGAATGCAAATAGATGCTACCGTGTTTGTAAAAAACGATACCGTTTTTAAATATGGAGGATATGGATTTTGGTCTGTAAGAAACTTTATTACCTTCTTTGATCCTAAGTCTAAAGAGTGGGAAATATTACCTGCTCAGAATTCAGATATAGTTCCAGATGGAACAATAACATCCAAGTATGCTATTTCATCTGAGGAAATTATATTTTTTGGTGGCGAAAAATTAAACGTTTTTGATCAAGTAGATTTTTCTCCAGCCAATGAAATTTGGAAATTTAATTTTAAAGATAAACTTTGGACTTTTTTGGGAAATTCTGCCTTAAATTTTTCAGATTTTAAAGCTTATGTCCAAATGGGTGAAGAAATTTTGTTTTTAGATGATACTAATTTAACACTGATCAATCCATTCACAAATAAGGTTACTAAATTTAATAACACCACTTTACATAAAAAGATCATTGTCACAAAAAATTTAATGCCACTATACAACAACAATCAGTTTGTTAGTTTTGTGAACTCAAGTATTACGGGCGTTATAGGTATTGAAGTAAGGGGAAGAGATGAATTCTTTGGCCCGTTAGTGGAAACTTCTAAGCTTTACAATGATTTTAATTATTTTTGGTTGCTCCTGGTTTTGCCTTTTGGTTTTGCTATTGCAGTGGGGTTAAAAAAATATAGACACTACCGATCAAGGGCCAATGCAATGACCCTTGAAAAAGGAGGATTAATTTATAAGAGAATTTATTATAGTTTGAGTGTAGAAGAAAATGGAATCTTACTTTGTTTGCTTGGTTCAGATGGCGTGGAGACTTCTAGTATTATGGAAATTATTGAAAATCCGAACCACAATTATTCTCATAATATGAGAACTAAAAATAAAATCATAGGAGAATTGAATTATAAGATGAAGACCATTCTTAAAATGGATCGTGATCTTATTGAGGCAAAAAAGTCAGATAAAGACAAGCGCATTATTATCTATACCATAGACAAGGCTTTCTTTAGTCATTAGTTTATATGGTTATGAAAAATCTACAGTAGCTAGATCCTTAAAAACTACAACGGGGAACTGTCTTAGATTTCCAGACCTGCTATTAGAGCTGCAATATGAAGTGAAACCCTCTGAGGTTCCAAATGTATTTCCGTGATTATTACACCTGAATTTATTATTGGAGAAAGTCCATTGATTTCTGCTACCTAGATGGGGGCAACAGTTGTCAAAGGCCAAAAGCGCGTCTTCTGTTTTTCTTAAAAGTAAGAGCCCATTTTCCATGTCATTTACAAATGATTCATTCTGTTCAAGGTTTTTATACCTCTCATGGCTTAAATGAATGTGTAGTTTTTTCCCTTCTGTTAGGTATCCGTCTTCATTTAATAATGCAATAATATTTAGGTATGCCTCCTCTTCTTCACTTAAAGGTATGGTGGTTTCTTCTTCTTTTGAGCATGAAACCAAAACTGGACTAGCCAACATACTAGCTAAAAGTAGTGGGCAAATAGTCCCTATGAATTTTTCTCTTTTCATACCTTAAATATAACCAAATGATCCTATTATAAAATTACTATCATTATAATGAGATGTTTTTTTTGTTGTATTTTATGGTATAAGTTTGAATCATAAATAATTAGTATCGTGCAGCAAAGAAAACCAAATCAGGAACCACCTATTGACCTCGTTGAACAATTCTATAAAGAAAAGGTAGACCTAAAGGCAATTCTTGAAAAAAGAAAGGCAAGAAAAAATATTTCTGGTACAATAGAGAAGTATGATGGAGAGTGGGGTGATGCTCAGAAAAAACATCTTTTAAATAGATCTTTAATGGGCTATGCCAAATATCATTTAGAGGATTTAAGTAATTTAACTTTAGATGAATCTATTGATTTACTATTTACACCTGAAAATGATTTGCCACTTCCAACTAACGACTATTTTCATGAATGGCCGCAAGAGAGGTATGATGAATTAAATAAAAATTTAGGTGAGTCTGAATATAGGATAGAACCAGTACCCCCTGGCGAGCCATGGGTTGAATCAGCATTTCCTGGTAATGCTGGCCCTTGGGATCAATACACATCTTTAGATAGCTATTGTATTAAGCAACAGCTTAGACAAAAAACTTCTATACATTGGAAGTTGAGCTTCTTCTTGCATAATCTTTTACCTACATCAAGAGACTCAGGAGCTAGTGCTAAAGCAGCTTGGCAATACTTAAAATTAATTTATAAATCACCTTTCCAGAGTTATAAGCAGACCATCAAGGACATTACAATGGATCCAAATATGTTGTGGTATTTAAATCTTCAATTCAGTAAGGTAGATAATCCAGATGAAAATTTTGCAAGAGAGATACAGGAGCTTTTTACTGTAGGAAAGGGTCCTAATGCTAGATTTACTGAGGAAGATGTGAAAGCCTTTTCTAAAATATTGGTAGGCTGGCAGTCCGATTTTTTAAGTCACGAAAAACCTGGCGAAATTAAAACTAGATTTTCTTGGTGGAATCATGACTCCTCTGACAAACAACTTTCTAGTTTTTATGGGAATAAGATAATTAGAGGAAGGTATAGAGAGGATGGTGCTGAGGAGTTACATGAGCTCATAGATATAATTTTTGAAAATCACGAGGTGTCTTTTTATATTTCCAGAAGACTTTATCAATTTTTTGTTTATCCTGAAATTGATAGTTCTGCCGAAGAAAATATAATAAAACCAATGGCTCAAAAATTTAGAGACACAAATTATAGTTTGATAGAACCTTTAAAACTACTATTAAAAAGCAAACATTTTTTTGATTCAAATAATTTTAACAGTCTAATAAAATCTCCAATTGAATTTGTATACGGATGTCTCAAGTCATTAAAGCTACATCAAGAAGATTTTTATGAACAAATTGAAAATGAAAAATATATAAATGGTACTAGGTATACCTATACAATACCAAATAAGTTTTCAAACCCACTCTCAAGAGAATATTATTTTTATAATAGCTTCAGTGGAAGACTAAGAGATCAAGGCTGTTTATTTGGAGAACCTCCGAGTGTTTCTGGTTGGCCACCTTATTATCAATCTCCGGTATATGATTTATTTTGGATAAATTCTAAAACAATTTCAAATAGAGCAAAATTTGGCCAAGCGTTTGAATGGAATTGGGGTATGGGTTATGATGAATCAAAAGATAGTTTCATTGCTTTAAAAGTAGATTATTCTAAAATCATAGATGAGATGGGAGACCCAGATAACCTGGAGAGGGTAGTAGATCAGTTTCTTGAAAACTTCTTAACTGTCCAAATTGGAAGTCAGCAGAAAAATGACTTAATGGATGTTATTTTAAATGGAGTAAGCTCAAATCACTATACTGAGATTTACCAACGTTATAAAAACGATCCCAATAATCAAAACAAAGAAGATTTAAATAATAGGTTTAAAAAGTTTATTAGCAGACTTTTTGTGATGAGTGAAATACATTTGTTTTAATATGAGAAGAAGAGATTTTTTACACGGTATTTCACATGCTATGGCAGCTCCTGTAATGTTTACAGGGCTTGACCTAAGTACACTATTACTAAACACTCCAGCTTTTTCAAATACAGTTGAGCCTGGAAATACTTTAATTTTAATAAGACTAAATGGAGGTAATGATGGATTGAATACCTTAATACCCTTAGATCAATCCTCAGGATTAAATTATATTAGGCCTGATGTTGTTTTATCAGACGGTAGTATTTTAAATTTTGACTCAAATGATTTAGGACTTCATCCTTCCATGTCTTTTTTCAAAACTTTATATAATGAAAAGCGATTGAAAATAGTTCAGTCTGTTGGTTATCCTACTCCCAATTACTCGCATTTTAGGTCAATGGATATTTGGCAGTCAGCCTCGGATTCGAATATATTTGAGTCAAGTGGGTGGATGGGTAGATATTTAGAAAATCAACATCCTAAATATCCTTTAGAATATCCAAATGAAAATTATCCAGATCCATTAGCAATTGAATTAAACAATTCAAGCCTTAGTTTTACTGGTAAAACCAAATTTACAAGTATTGTTACTTCTAGCTGGAATTCAGGAAATTACACTCAGATTTTTAATCCGCTAAATTATGAATATTCTAATTCAAAAATTGGAGAGAAGCTGTCTTACTTACAGTTAATAGGTAAACAAGCTAATACCTATAACAAAATTCTATCAGACGCATTTTCAAGCACTCCTGAAAACACTTTTTTTCCAAACACTTTTTTTGGTTCTCAATTGAGTGTAGTTTCTAGACTAATTAATTCAGGATTAAATACTAGAATTTATTCTGTAGAATTAGGAGGCTTTGATACCCATGACTTTCAAGTTGATCAAAATGATCATGCTAAAGGAGCTCATACGCTTTTATTAAAAGAACTTAATGATGGCATTGAAGCTTTGATGAAAAGTTTAGATCTTTCTAAAAAAAGTGACAAAGTAATGGGACTGATATATTCTGAATTTGGAAGAACTGTTGCCTCAAATAAGACAGGAGGAACTGATCATGGAACAGCTGCGCCTATGTTTATTTTTGGCAATAAAGTTGACCCCAACATATCAGGAAAAAACCCTATTATTCCCACAAATGCAGATTTACAATATGAAATAGACATGCAATATGACTTTAGACAGGTCTATTCTTCTATTATTACCCAATGGCTAGGTGGTCCAACAACAGCCAAAGATGTTTTATTCAAAGACTTTGATGAATTACAAATTGTAGGGAAAGAATACGTAGATACAGACGGAGACGGTGTGGCAGATATTAATGACAATTGTCCAGACACGCCTCAGGGATCTGTGGTAGATTTGAATGGTTGTGTGCTGTTTTCATTGCCTGCTAACAATTATGCTGTGAAGACGGTTTCTGCCAGTTGTAT